>Ga0315338_1000178_pt1 | contig 244448 bp, 240 predicted proteins | sample ASW8metaG_FD_204518 | JGI IMG/M metagenome (GOLD analysis project Ga0315338, IMG submission 204518) | Ammonia-oxidizing marine archaeal communities from Monterey Bay, California, United States - ASW #8 | ecosystem: Environmental > Aquatic > Marine > Coastal | place: USA: California | collected...
CCGGGTTTGCATTGAAGTTTGGCCCTTCGACGTTCGGTGTGTTCGATGCCTTTGCCGATGAGGCAGGTCGCCAGGCACATCTGAACGGCCAGATCGCCGCGGCCTTGATGGCCAACGCCGAGACCTTGCTCAGTTCTCCGCCCAATATCGAGAAGGTCGAACTGCTTGCAGCCAAACTGCCTGCATGACAACCCGGCCTTGACTCAATCAGGTCACGCTGCGTAGGGCCACACGGCCCTACGCAGCTCCCTCGATTGCCGGGGGATGTTCGGCGACAATTAGGATGACCAGTTGACGACAATTCTCTTGGCCGGTTGGGTGTCTCAATAAGTACCTTGTTTTCTGTTCGGAGTTCAAGGTGCCAAGAATATTAAACGCGCATACATGTAAAAGCGAAGCTCACCTGAGATTACGGTAAGGCGCATTCCTTAAGTACTCTTAGCTATCTAAGTGAATCGCCACCACTTCACTAGACACTTCTCAGCCGTTCTTGGTGACGCTTTTCATACTCTACCGGTGACAGCTTTTCATTAGAACCATGGCGCCGCCGGTTGTTATAAAACATCTCGATATAATCAAAAATATCTGCCCGGGCGGCGTCCCGGCTGCTGTAGATCTTTCGCTTTATTCTCTCCCGCTTTAACAGCTGGAAGAAGCTCTCAGCAACAGCATTGTCGTGGCAGTTCCCTCGTCGGCTCATGCTTCCTTCCAGGTCGTGGGCCTTCAGGAACGAGTCCCAGTCATGGCTGGTGTACTGACTGCTCTGATCGGAGTGAACAACCACCTTGCCCTCAGGCTTGCGACGCCAGACCGCCATCAGCAGCGCATCCAGCGCCAGCTCCTTGGTTATCCTGGATTGCATTGACCAACCGATCACCCGTCTTGAGAACAGATCCAGTACAACCGCAAGATACAACCAGCCTTCATGTGTGCGGATATAGGTAATATCCGTTACCCAGCTCTCGTTCGGCGCTTGCGGATTGAACTGCCGCTGCAGGATATTCGGTGTCACCTTGTGCAGCTCCCCAGCCCTATGGCGTGGCTTACGATACCCCACCTGCGCTCGTATTCCCGCGTGGCGCATCAGGCGGTGGACTCGATTGGGCCCGCACCGCTCGCCATACTCACGTAGATCCGTATGGATCTTCCGGTAGCCATACACGGCCCCGGATTCCAGCCAGAACTGCTTGACCAGCCCGGACAGGCGCTCGTCCTCAATTGCACGAGCTGAACGAGGCTGTTTCTGCCAGGCATAAAAGCCACTGGGGTGAACGTCCAACAGGGAACACAGTGAGCGAATTGGCCACCGCTCGCTGTGCTCCTGAATGAAGGCGTACCTCAATCGGACTGACTGGCGAAGTACGCCGCGGCTTTTTTAGGATGTCACGCTCTTCGGTAACGCGTTTGAGCTCTTTCTGGAGCCGGCGGATCTCTGCCAGGTCATCGGTCTTAGCCTGATGCTGCTCGGAATCCGGGCCAAACTTCCTGATCCAGGCATACAGACTATGAGTGGTGACACCGAGTCGGTCAGCCACTTGGGCCACACTGTGACCACGATCCGTCACCTGACGAACCGCCTCAATCTTGAATTCTTCGGGGTAGCGCTTGCTGCTCATAGATACCTCTCTGATTGCCATTTTGTATGGCTGAGAGGTGTCTAGCAAACTGGTGGCGATTCAGGATTCGAAATAATTTCAAGTACATATCACCTCCATGAAGCCAGGAAGGAATGGCCTTCCTGACCCCACCTCATGGAGGTTTCATGATCATTCAATGTCCGTCCTGCCGCTCTATCCGGGTCGTTCCCCTGGAGAATGGCCGCAAGGTTGGCGGGACTGTTGGCACGGCTGCCGGTGCTGCCAGCGGATTCGCCATGGCGACCAGTGGCGCTCGTGTGGGTGCCACCGTCGGCCTGGCGTTTGGGCCAGCAGGATCTGCTATCGGTGGCATTGCCGGTGCCGTGCTCGGCGGCTTGGCTGGAGGCGTTGCCGGCGGTGAAGCCGGTGCCGCGCTGGGAGCCAAGCTCGACGAGACCTATCTCGACAACCTGGAATGCCTGGACTGCGGTCACAGCTTCCGCCTCGATTCTGAATAATCCCCTCTTCTCTACCCACTACTCCGAAGCCCGCCCTGTGCGGGCTTCTTTATGCCCTTTTGGAGGCCTGAATGGATATTCCCACTTTCGTAAAGAACGAGCAGGGCCTGTACCACGTACAGGGCTGCGTGAAGCCCGAGGAGATTGTCAGCACCGCTGCCACCATCCTGCTGGATGAACTTACCGACCGGGAAGCGCTGACCGCGCCTACCGATGTCGCCCAGTTCCTGCAGCTGGCCCAGGCCCAGGAGAAGAACGAGGTCTTCGCGGCCATCTTCCTCAACAACAAACACAAGGTGCTCAGTTTCGAGACCCTGTTCACCGGCACCATTGATGGCGCGGCGGTGTATCCCCGTGTGGTGGTGCAGCAGGCCCTGGCTTGCAATGCCGCCGCCGTAATCTTTGCCCACAACCACCCCTCCGGCTGCTGTGAGCCCTCACGGGCAGATCAGCAAATCACCAAGCGCCTTACCGATGCCCTTGCGCTGATTGATGTGCGAGTGCTCGACCACTTTGTGGTGTCCCGTTCCGAGTGGGTCAGCCTGGCCGAACGAGGCATGGCTTAACCCCTTCCATTCTCATCACCCTCTCATTATTCATTGGAGATTCACCATGTCACATCTTGTCGAAAACATGGCCTATGTAGGCCGCACCCCCTGGCATGGGCTGGGCAACCAGCTGGCCACCCAACAACCACTGGAAGTCTGGATGAGTGAAGCCGGCATGGATTGGGAAATCCGTGAGACCCCAGTTCGCTTCATCAGTAGTGAAGCCGGTGCGCTGGGGCAAATTTCCTCTTTCCCGGATCAGAAGGTGCTGTTCCGCTCTGACAATCGAGAGCCCCTGTCGGTAGTGAGTAACCGCTTCAAGGTGGTTCAGCCCCGTGAGGTGCTGGAGTTCTACCGGGATCTCACCGAGCAATCCGGCTTTGAGCTGGAAACCGCTGGTGTTCTGAAAGGTGGCCGCAAGCTGTGGGCGCTGGCACGTACCGGGCAAACCGGCTCCCTGGCTGGCAATGACCAGACCAATGGCTACGTGCTACTGGCCACCGCCTGTGACGGCACTTTGGCCACCACGGCGCAGTTCACCAGTATTCGGGTGGTGAGCAATAACACCCTCGCGGTCGCGCTGAATGGCAATACCCATGCGGTGAAAGTACGCCACAGCACCACCTTCGATCCGCAAGCGGTCAAGAAGCAGCTGGGGATTTCGGTCTCTGCCTGGGATGACTTCATGTATCGCCTGAAGCGCATCACCCGCAAGACTGCGGAGAAGGTCATGCAGACCATCTTCACGGATACCGGCTATCAGCCACAGGGTATGCCGGTGAAGGCCAACGAACAGGCCATGAAGAAAGCCATGGCCCTGTATGACGGTGCGGGGCGCGGCTCTGAGCTGGCTTCCGCCAAGAACACCGCCTACGGGCTACTCAATGCCGTCACCGAGTTCGTGGACCATGAGCGTCGTGCCCGCAGCACCGATAACCGGCTGGACTCGGCCTGGTTCGGCAAGGGTGCCCAGATCAAGCAACGCGCTCTGGAGCAAACCTCCCTGCTGGTCGCCTGATACCGGCCCGATCTTTCTTCCCTCTCTCTTTCCCCGCTTAAAAGACACTTGGAGAACAGCATGAATCTGAAATGGCTCTACCGCCTGTTGGCGGTATGGGACTGCCGCCCTATGCCTGCTGAATTGACAGCGGTGTGGGGCGCGTTCCTGCATGAAGGCTTGATGTGCCATCCCGGCGATCCGGGGCGCAGTCGCCGCATCCTGGAGACCTGGGACAGTGGCTGTATAGAGCTGATCATCGCCTCGTGTGAATACCTGGACCCACTGTGGCAAACCGTCTCCCACATCTGGTTCGAGCCCCGTGGCCGGTCTAACAATGGCACCAACAACGCCTCTGGTATCCCGCCGGGTGGCCTGGGCCACCCTTTCGCGGGCGGGGCCCGCTCCCACAAGGTCACTCCGTTAGCATGGCCGGCCGGCTTGCCGCTGTTCCGTTAAAAACGAAACAACAGCCGCGCGAACCAGCTTTTCAGGTAGGCGGTTTCCGGAATCGCCGGGTGCACCGGGTGGTCCGGCCCCTGCCCTTCGAAGCCGATCACCTGCATGGAACGATCGATGTGCCGGGCGGAGGAGCGCACCACGTCGAGCAGTTTGTCCGCCGGCAGGTGCATGGAGCAGGACGCGGAAATCAGATAACCGCCCGGCTTCACCAGCCGCACCGCCAGTTCATTGATGGCGTGGTAGCCGGCCAGGCCGTTCTTGAAATCCTTGCGCCGTTTGATGAAGGCGGGCGGATCCAGAATCACCAGGTCGAACTTTTCGCCGTCGGCGAGCAGCTGCTTCATGGCGGTGGTGGCGTCGCCTTCCAGGGTGCGCAGCTGCTCCGCCACGCCGTTCATCTCCGCGTTGCGGTGCATGTATTCCAATGCCAGCGACGAGCTGTCGATGCCGGTCACTTCGGAGGCGCCGGCCATGGCCGCCTGCACGCCCCAGCCGCCGCAGTAGGCGAACACATCCAGCACCCGGGCGCCTTTGGCCAGCGGCGCCATGCGTGCCCGGGCACTACGGTGATCGAAGAACCAGCCGGTCTTTTGCCCTTCGCGCAGCGGCGCCTGGAAGCGGCCGCCGTTCTCGTGCAGTTCCACGCTTTCCGGCACTTCGCCTTTAAGGGCGCGGGTGTAGAGCGGCAGGTCTTCCAGTTCGCGCACGCCGGCTTCGTTCTTGACCACGATATTGGCCGGCGACAGCACCGCGTCCAGGGCCGCCGCCACGGTGTCCAGATGGGCTTCCATGCCGGCGGTGCCCGCCTGCATCACCAGCGTGTCCTGGTAGCGGTCCACCACCAGGCCGGGCAGGCCGTCCGCCTCGCCGTGCACCAGCCGGTAACCGGGCTGCGGATAGAGGGTGTCACGCAACGCCAGCGCCTGCTCGATGCGCTTCTTGAAAAAGCTGCGCGACGGCTCCTGTTTCACGTCACGGCTGTACAGGCGGGCGGCGATCAGTGAATTGGGGCTCATAAAGGCCCGGCCGAGCGCCTTGCCGCGGCTGTCTTCCACCACGCAGGCGGTGCCGGCGGGCAGGCTTTTGAGCGGGCTGTGGGCGGTGTCCACTTCGTTGGCGTAGATCCATTCATGGCCGGCCTTGAGGCGGCGTTCCTCGTTTTTCTTGAGGCGCAGGGTAGGAGTGTCGTCGGTCATGGGTGGCTCGCTCGCGCAAAAGCGGCAGTTTATCACGGCACCGGCCGCCGTGAGTGCAATGACCGAGGATGAAGCCCCCGACATACCCTTTGGTATGCGCACGGCGCGCAGCTGGGCTACACTCGACCGGGTAACTCGGGTAAAGCCGCTTGCCCTTCCTGGCCGGGCGGCGGGAGATAATAACGAAGCGCTCAGCGCCCTTGAGGATCACCATGCGTTTTTTCCAGCAGCGTCCCCCCTTTGTCCTGATGGTCGCCACCGGCGCCATGTGCACCGTGGTGGTATTGGTGTTCGCCCGGCTCTGCTATGGCTTGGTGCTGCCGGCCATGCGCGACGGTCTGGGGCTGAGCTACGCCCAGGCCGCCAACCTGAGCACCGCCACCGCGCTCGGCTATCTGCTGCTGGTGATGGTGGCCGGGGTGTTCGCCGCCCGTTTCGGCGGCAAGCAGTCGGTGCTGCTGGGTCTGGTGCTGGTGACGCTGGGCTTTATCGGTCTCAGCCAGGCCAGCGACTACCGGGTGCTGCTGGCGTTGATGGTGATGCTCGGCATGGGCACCGCCTTCGGCTACACGCCGTTGATTTCGCTGCTCGCCAACACCTATCCGAAGCGGCGCGGCTCGGTGATCGGCTTCACCAACAGCGGCGTGGGCGCCGGCATGCTGCTGGCCGGCGCGCTGGTGCCGGCGCTCACCCAGGCGGACACCAGTGACGGCTGGCGTCATGTGTGGCTGAGCTTCGCCGCCGGCGGCGCCCTGGTGACCACCCTGGTGCTGCTGTTTCTGCGCAACCCGGAGCGACCCATGGCCGCCAGCACCGACGCCGCCACCGGTGTCGGCGGCCCCGGCGAGCCGATCTTCCGTAACCCCCATGTGGTCACCGTGGGGCTGGTCTACGGCGTGCTCGGGCTCACCTACATCGTGCAGGTCACCTTTATGTACAGCTTCGCCCTGGACGGCGGTCTGACGGCGCTGAGCGCCGGGCATCTGGTGTCGCTGATGGGTATTTTGTCGATCTTCGCCGGACCGTTCTGGGGCTGGCTGGCGGACCGGCTGGGCTATTCCAACGGACTGGTGCTGTCCATGTCGCTGTCGCTGCTGGCCACCGCCTTGCCGGTGATCTGGCCGCAGCCCTGGGCGTTCGCCGCCCACTTCGTGATTCTCGGGCTGTGCGTGGCCGGCCTGTTCACCTCCATTCTGGCCGCGTCCACGGAGACCGTGCCGCCCCATCAGGCGCCGGTGGCGGTGAGCTTCGTCACCCTGTTCTATGCCACCGGCCAGTTCCTGGGGCCGGCGCTGGCCGGGCTGGTGGTGGAGTGGACCGAAGGCTTCCGGGTGGCCTTCGCCGGCAGCTGCCTGGTGATGGTGGGCGGCGTCTATCTGTGCTGGCGCACCCGCCGCCACCAGGGCTACCGGTCGGTGTCGGCCAGCGCCTGCGCCGCCGGCGAATAAGCCTCCGGTTCGTGGCCGCTTTCCCAGTCCAGCAGCCAGGCCTTGCGCCCCACGCCACCGGCATAACCGGTCAGTGAACCGTTGGCGCCCACCACCCGGTGGCAGGGCACCAGCAACGACCAGGGGTTTCGTCCCACCGCGGCACCCACCGCGCGCACCGCCGCCGGGCGCCCGAGACGGGCCGCCAGGGTGCCGTAGGTCCAGGTCTCGCCGGCGGGGATACGGCGCAGCTCTGCCCACACCGCCTGTTGAAAGGCGGTGCCCCGCCGCGCCAGCGGCAGGTCGAAGCCGGCGCGCCCTTGATCCTGGAAATAACCGCGCAGCTGCTCCGCGGCGCGGGCCAGCAAGGGGTTGTCCGGACGGTGGGTCCAGGCGGCCGGGTCCGGATGGTATTTCTGACCCTCGAACCAGACGCCCAGCAACGCCCGTTCGTCGGCGGCCACCAGCATGGCCCCCAGGGGGCCGGGAATCGCTACATAGTCCGTCATCATCACTCTCCTTTCTCTTCGCCTTTCTCCAGGCTTTGCCAAAGGTGCATCACCGCGTAGGCCCGCCAGGGGCGCCACGCCTCCGCCCGTTCGCGGGCGCGCGCCGGGGAGGTCTCGCCGAGGGCCTTGAGCACGCCGTAGTCGGCGGCGGGGAAGGCGTCCGGCCAGCCCAGGGCGCGCATCGCCAGATACTGGGCGGTCCAGTCGCCGATGCCGGGTAGCGCGCGCAGGCGCGCCAGGGTGTCTTCCACCGCCGCCCCCGGCGCCAGCACCAGATCGCCGTCGGCGCAGGCCCGGGCGAGCACCTGTATCGCCTTCACCCGGGTGCGGATAATGCCCAGTTCACCGAGGGTGTCGGCACTGCTCTCCGCCACCCGTTCGGCGTCCGGAAAGGTATGGGTGAGGCCGGCGAAGGGGGTCGCCAGCGGCTCGCCGAGCGCGGCGGCCACCCGGCCGGCCAGGGTGCAGGCGGCACGCACCGTGATCTGCTGGCCGAGCACCGCGCGCACCGCCGCCTCGAAACCGTCGAATGCGCCGGGCACGCGCAGGCCCGGATGCGCCTCGGCGAGTTCGCCGAGCCGGGCGCTCACCTCCTGCGGCTGGCAGCCGAGATCGAACAGCCGCTGCAGGCGCCCCAGCACCTCCGGCACCGCTCTTGCCAACGACGCGGACAGGGTCACCGCCAGCAGCGGCCGGCCCGGTACCGGCCGCACCGCCAGCCAGCCGCGCAGCGTCTGGCCCGGGCGCGACAACGCCACGGTGCGGCGGTAGACGCCGTCGTCCACCGCTTCCACGCCGGCGATGGCGCGCTGGCCGAGAAACGCCAGCAGCCGGGGCCAGTCCAGGGGCGGACGGTAGGCGAGCTGAAAATCCAGGCTGTCCTGGTGGCGGCTGGTGGGCAGGCGCCGCAGTTGCGAGGGCTGCAGCCGGTAGCGCTGGCGGAACAGCGCGTTGAAACGGCGCACGCTGCCGAACCCGGCGGCCAGCGCCACCTCGGTGACCGGCAGGCCGGTGTCGGTGAGCAGCCGCTTGGCCAGCAGCAGGCGCTGGGTCTGGGCGTAGGCCACCGGCGAGACGCCGAACTCGTCACCGAAGGCGCGCCGCAGGTGGCGGTCGCTGACACCCAGTTCCGCCGCCAGGGCGCCGAGGTGGTTGTCGGTGAGGCCGCCTTCGTCGATGCGCGCCGCCACCGCCCGCGCCAGCCGGCGGCGGGCGTCGACACTGGCGTGGCCGGGGGCCAGCTCCGGGCGGCAGCGCAGACAGGGGCGGTAGCCACCCGCTTCGGCGGCGGCGGCGCTGGCGAAAAAGCGGCAATTGTCCCGCCGCGGTACGCGCGCCGGGCACACCGGCCGGCAGTACACCCCGGTGGTCACCACGGCGACGAAGAACTGCCCGTCGAAACGGGCGTCGCGGGCGGTCAGCGCCTGATAACAGACATCGTCATTGATCCACATGGGGCCATCATAGACGGTGCGGAGGCACCCGACTCGCCGTTTTCGGACTTGGCTGTGGGAGCTTGCCTGTGGGAGCGGGCCCTGCCCGCGAAAGGCCGGCTTGCCGGCCGGCAGGATGCCAGAGACGCCGATTGTGCGGCTGTTAGACAGGGCTCTGGAATCCTGCCGGGAGCTTCGCTCCCTTTCGCTTGCAAGCAAGCTCCCACAATCCCGGGCCGCTCTGTCAGGAGGGAGCCACCCCATAGCCTTTCAGGAAGACGCGCACCACCTCGCGGACGTGCGCCTTGGCGTCCTGCTCGGTAGGCGCTTCGCCGCAGCCGATCACCAGCTGCATGTGGCGGCAGCTCTGCAGCATGCCGAAGAACAGCTCCGCGGCGGCGGCGGGATCGCCCAGCCGCACCAGACCGCGTTCGCGGGCCCGGGTGAGCAGGCGCTCCATTTCGTTGAGGGTGCGCTGCGGTCCCGCCTCGAAAAACAGCCGGGCCATCTCGGTGTCCTGGCCGGCCAGACTCGCCATCAGTCGCTCCAGGGCGATGGCCTCTTCGCTGTTGATCAGAGTGACAAAGGCGTGACCGATGCGCTCCAGGACCACGGTCAGGTCGTCGCCGGCCTCCAGGGAAAAGATCGGGAAGGGCATCATCCCTTCGCACTTGGCTTCCACGGCGGCGGCGAACAGCGTCGCCTTGTCGGAAAAGTGGCTGTAGACGGTGAGCTTGGAGACACCGGCCTCGGTGGCCACCGCGTCCATGCTGGTGCCGGCGAACCCCTGGGCGATGAACAGCGCCTTGGCGGCATCGAGAATCGCCTCGCGCTTGGCCGGGTCCTTGGGCCGTCCACGCAGAGCCGTCTGGGAGTCGTTATCAGGCATGCTTCTCCAAACCTTCGGCCAAACAAATAGTGGCCCCAAGAGATAGTGGACCAAAGAGTTCAATAAACTTACTATACCGGCGAGTATAGCATTGCCCGGGGGCGGTCGGCGCCCTTTTTACGTCATTCCACAAACCATGCTCTGGGGGTTTCCGGCATGTCGCGTTATCCACTGCTCGCTCTACTGCCGTTGGCCTTGGTGATGGCCGCCTGTTCCCCGGCGGAGCCCGAAAGCGACACCAGCCCGCGTCCGGCCCTGGTGGTCCAGCCGGGTACCGGCGACGCCCTGCGCGATATTTACCCCGGCGAGGTGCGCGCCCGTTACGAGCCGGAGCTGGCGTTCCGCATCGGCGGCAAGATCAGCCGCCGCATGGTGACCGTGGGCGACCGGGTGGAAGCCGGCCAGCCGCTGGCGGAGCTGAACGCCGAGGACGTGCGGCTGGAGCTGGACGCGGCCCGCGCCCGGCTGGCCTCCGCCCGCTCGGACCAGCGGCTGGCGCGCAGCGAGCTGGAGCGCTACCGCACCCTGCTCGAGCGGCAGGTGATCAGCCAGTCCCAGTTCGATTCCGTGGAGAGCCGCGCCGAGGCCAGCGACGCCCAACTGGAGCAGGCCCGCGCGCAATTGAAAGTGGCCGGCAACCAGGCCGACTACGCGGTGCTGGAAGCGCCGGAAACCGGCGTCATCGCGCAACGTCTGGCGGAGGCCGGTCAGGTTGTGGCCGCCGGCCAGGCGGTGTTCGTGCTGGCGGTGGACGGCGACCGGGAAGTGGTCATCGATCTGCCGGAGCAGGATGTGAAGCGGTTCCAGGTGGGCGACGAGGTGGCCATCGAACTGTGGTCGCGCCCCGGCGAGCCCTTCCCGGGACGCATCCGCGAACTGGCGCCGGCGGCGGACCCGAGCTCCAGAACCTTCGAGGCCCGTGTCGCCTTCGACAACGACACCGCCGACGCCAACCTGGGCCAGAGCGCGCGGGTGCTGGTGGACCACGCCAACGGCGGCGCCGATGTGCTCACGGTGCCGCTGGCGGCGGTCACCGCCGACCAGGGCGAGAGTTTCGTGTGGGTGGTGAACCCGGATGACGCCACGCTGGTGAAAACCCCGGTGCGCACCGGCGCCTACCGGGAAGACCGGGTGCCGGTGCTGGAGGGCCTGTCGGCGGACGACTGGGTGGTGGCCGCCGGCACCCAGGTGCTGCGCGAAGGGCAGAAGGTGCGCCCGGTGGACCGGCAGAACCGTCAGGTCAGCCTGGGTGACGGTCAGGACGGTGGCCAGGAAGGTGGAGAGTAGCGATGCGCTTCAACCTTTCCGAATGGGCCCTGAGAAATCGCGCCCTGGTGCTCTACGCGATGATCCTGCTGGGCGCCCTGGGTGCCCTCTCCTATTCGCAGCTGGGCCAGAGCGAAGACCCGCCCTTCACCTTCAAGGTGATGGTGGTGAACACCGTCTGGCCCGGCGCCAGCGCCGAGGAGGTGAGCCGTCAGGTCACCGAGCGCATCGAGAAGAAACTGATGGAGACCGGCGACTACGACCGCATCACCTCGTTCTCCCGGCCCGGCCAGTCGCAGGTGCTGTTCGTGGCCCGCGACGACATGCACTCCTCGGAAATCCCGGATCTCTGGTACCAAGTGCGCAAGAAGGTCGGCGACATCAAGCACACCCTGCCCCCGGACGCCCAGGGGCCGTTCTTCAATGACGAGTTCGGCACCACCTTCGGCAACATCTACGCGCTCACCGGGCCCGGTTTCGACTACGCGCTGATGAAGGATTACGCCGAGCGCCTGCAGCTCGCCCTGCAGCGCGTGGAGGATGCCGGCAAGGTGGAGCTGGTGGGCGTCCAGGACGAGAAAATCTGGGTGGAGCTGTCCAACACCAAGCTGGCGTCACTGGGTATTCCCATGGGCGCCGTGCAGCAGGCGCTGCAATCGCAGAACGCGGTGGCCCAGGCGGGCTTCTTCGAGACCCCCAGCGACCGGGTGCGGCTGCGGGTGTCCGGCCAGTTCCGGTCGGTGGAAGAGATCCGCCGTTTCCCCATCGACGTGAACGGCCGCACCCTGCGCCTGGGCGACATCGCCGAGGTGTTCCGCGGCTTCAGCGACCCGGCGGAACCGCGCATGCGCTTTCTGGGCGAAAACGCCATCGGCCTGGCGGTGTCGATGAAGGACGGCGGGGACATTCTCGCTCTGGGTGAAAACCTGGACGCCGAGTTCAAGCGGCTGCAGGACACGCTGCCGGCGGGCCTGACGCTGAGCAAGGTGTCCGACCAGCCGGCGGCGGTGGAGGCCGGCGTCGGCGAATTCGTGCAGGTGCTGATCGAAGCGCTGGTGATCGTGCTACTGGTGAGCTTCTTCTCGCTGGGCGCGCGCACCGGCCTGGTGGTGGCGCTGTCGATTCCGCTGGTACTGGCGATGACCTTCGCGCTGATGCACTATTTCGACATCGGTTTGCACAAGATCTCCCTGGGCGCGCTGGTGCTGGCGCTGGGCCTGATGGTGGACGACGCCATCATCGCCGTGGAGATGATGGCGATCAAAATGGAGCAGGGCTTCAGCCGCTTGAAGGCGGCCGGCTTCGCCTGGACCAGCACCGCCTTCCCGATGCTCACCGGCACGCTGATCACCGCCGCCGGCTTTCTGCCCATCGCCACCGCCGAGTCCGGCACCGGCGAATACACCCGTTCGATTTTCCAGGTGGTGACGCTGTCGTTGCTGGTGTCCTGGATCACCGCCGTGGTGTTCGTGCCCTACCTGGGCGACAAGCTGCTGCCGGAGCTGGCCCGCCGCGACGCCGACGGCAAGGTGCACGACCCCTATCAGAAACCCTTCTACCAGCGGTTCCGGCGGCTGGTGCTGTGGTGCGTGCGCTACCGCAAGACGGTGATCACCCTGACCCTGCTGATCTTCGTGGGCTCGCTGGCGCTGTTCCGGCTGGTGCCGCAGCAGTTCTTCCCGCCCTCGGCGCGGCTGGAGCTGATGGTGGATCTGAAGCTGCACGAGGGCGCCTCCCTGGAAGCCACCCAGGCGCAGGCGGAACGGCTGGAGAAACTGCTCGACGACAACCCGGACATCGACCACTACGTGGCCTATGTGGGCGCCGGCTCGCCGCGTTTCTATCTGCCGCTGGACCAGCAGTTGCCGGCGGCCAGCTTCGCCCAGTTCGTGGTGCTCACCGACAGCATCGAACAGCGCGAGGAAATCCGCGCCTGGTTGATCGACACCATGCGCGAACAGTTCCCCACCCTGCGCAGCCGGGTGTCGCGGCTGGAGAACGGCCCGCCGGTGGGCTACCCGATTCAGTTCCGCGTCTCCGGCGAGCACATTCCCAAGGTCCGTGAGCTGGCCCGTGACGTGGCCGCCGTGGTGCGCGACAACCCGGCGGTGACCAATGTGCATCTGGACTGGGAAGAGCCCAGCAAGGTGGTGCGCCTGAACGTGGACCAGGACCGCGCCCGCGCCCTGGGCGTGAATACCGCCGACCTGTCCCGGGCGCTGCAGAGCTCCCTGTCCGGCGTGGCGGTGAGCCAGTACCGCGAGGACAACGAGCTGATCGACGTGGAAGTGCGCGGCGACGCCCGCGAGCGCGAGGCCCTGGGGCAACTGGGCAACCTGGCGGTGCAGACCGAGACCGGCCGCAGCGTGCCGCTGAATCAGGTGGCGACCCTGGAGTACGGCTTTGAGGAGGGCATCATCTGGCACCGAAACCGGCTGCCCACGGTCACCGTGCGCGCCGACATCTACGGCGACGAGCAACCCGCCACCCTGGTCGGTCAGTTGCAGCCCAAGCTGCAGGGCGTGCGCGAGGCGCTGCCGCCGGGCTATCTGCTGGAGGTGGGCGGCACGGTGGAGGAGTCCGCCCGCGGCCAGAGCTCGGTGAACGCCGGCCTGCCGCTGTTCGTGCTGGTGGTGATCACCCTGTTGATGCTGCAGCTGCGCCGCTTCTCGCTGACCACCATGGTGTTCCTCACCGCGCCGCTGGGGCTGATCGGCGTGACCCTGTTCCTGCTGTTGTTCGGCGAGCCGTTCGGCTTCGTGGCGATGCTCGGCACCATCGCGCTGACCGGCATGATCATGCGCAACTCGGTGATCCTGGTGGATCAGATCGAGCAGGACATCAGCCAGGGCCGCAGCCAGTGGGACGCGATCATCGAGTCCACGGTGCGCCGTTTCCGGCCCATCGCGCTGACCGCGCTGACCGCGGTGCTGGCGATGATTCCGCTGTCACGCAGCGACTTCTTCGGCCCCATGGCGGTGGCGATCATGGGCGGGCTGATCGTGGCCACCGCTCTGACCCTGCTGTTCCTGCCGGCGCTGTACGCCGCCTGGTTCCGGGTCAAGGAGACCCACAACGACGAGCCGGTTACTCAGTGAACCGGACGCCGTCGAGCACCGTCTGCAGCGTTTCCAGGGCCTCGGTCTGGCGGTCCGCCGCCTGGCCCTGGCCGCCGCTGCCGCGGGCGATCAGATCGATGGCGTAGCAGGACTCGGTGTAGGTGGCGCGGTAGCTGCGAATGGTGGTGTATTGGTCGCCATCGGTGCGCGTCACGTCGAAGCGGGTGAACGCCACATCGTCGATGGTCTGCGTCTGCTTGCTCTCCTGGTCGACGCCCTCGGGCAGGTCCTTGCAGTGGGTGAGCGCCTTGGTGTTGCGGCTGGCGCCGAGCTGAAAGCGCGCGTCCACCTCACCGGGTACTTTCAGAGTCAGCAGGCGCCGGCCCTCCCGGCCGTCGGCGAAGGCGTGCCATTGCGCCGCGTCCCCGGCCTCGCCGTCTTCAGCGGATACCTTTTGCAGGGATTCCGGGTAGTCCACTTCAATGCGGAATCGGGTGTCGGTGAAGGTGGCGGCGTCCTCACCGGAGGCGGCGGCATTCGGCTGCTGGGCGGACTCATACCCACCACCGGCCTCTTCCTCACTGCCGTCGGCGGGGCCGCCGGTTTGCTCGGCGCCGGTCTCTTCGCCGGGCCGGGACTCTTCAATGGGCGGATGCGGAACGGTCTCTTCGTCCTCCGCACCCTTCTTGGCGTCGTCCTCGTCCGGCGGCTGGCAGCCGGCCAGGAATAACGTGCCGGTGAGCGCACCGGTGGCCAGTAAAACGGTGAGATTGCGCATGGTACTGCTCCTTTTCGGGTATCGGCTGCCGTCCTTGGGCAACCACGACTAACGCTTTTCATCCTACGCCCCGCCACGCCGGACAACGCCCCCGCTTAACACTGTTTAACAGCGGCGGCGCCGTTCACGTTAAACTCGTGCCCCTCGAAGGGAGGCGAAGCGTGGAACTGGAACTGTCGCTATTACTGATACTGGGTGGGGTCGCCCTGCTGGCGGGCTTTATCGATACCCTGGCCGGCGGCGGAGGCCTGCTGACCCTGCCGGCGCTGTTGCTGGCCGGACTGAACCCGGTGAACGCACTCGCCACCAACAAGCTGCAGGGCACCTTCGGCTCCGGCATGGCCACCTTCATGCTGCTGCGCCGGCGGCGCTTCGCCGAGACGCTGGCGGGGCTGAGGCGTCCGTTTCTGTGGTCGCTGGGGGGCAGCGCCTTGGGTACCGTGCTGGTGCAGCTCACCGACAGCGACGCCCTGCAGGTGCTGGTGCCGGTGGTACTGGCGGTGATCGCGCTGTATTTCCTGTTCAGCCCCGGCGCCGGCAGCGTGACCCGGGCACCGCGCCTGTCCGCGCGCCTGTACGAGCGCACCGTGGTGCCGGTGATCGGCTTCTACGACGGCTTCTTCGGGCCGGGCACCGGTTCGTTTTTCTCGCTCACCGGCGTCGCCCTGCGCGGCCAGGATCTGATCACCGCCACCGCCCAGGCCAAGGCGCTTAACTTCGCCAGCAACATCGCCTCGCTGACGCTGTTCGTGGTCGGCGGCAAGGTGCTGTGGGTCACCGGCGCGGTGATGATCGCCGGCCAGATGGCCGGCGCCTGGCTGGGTTCCCACGCGGTGCTGCGCGGCGGCGCCCGGTTGATCCGGCCGCTGATCGTGATCGTCTGCCTGGCCATGCTGCTTCGCTATCTGTTCGGCTGAGCGCCGGTCGCTTGATTCCTGACCCACGGGTCATACACTGATTACGCCATAATACCAACGAGCTCGGGACCTTCTTCATGGGTGACACATCCAGGCGTGATTACCGTCGGCCGGACGGCGAGACCCTTTACTGGCCGATGGGCCCCTTCAAACTCCGTCTTCCCTTCCTGCATTACCGTTTCGAATGGCCCGATTATTTCCAGGGTCTGCTGATGTGCGCGGTGGATCTGGCCGCCATTCCGCTGATGACCGAACTGCTGGGCATGCCGTTCGAAGCGGCGCTGGCGGTGGTGCTGCTGAACGGCTTTCTGTACCTGTTGCACCACCTGCTGGGCGACCCGGTGGTGCCCGGCTGGATCACCCCGGCGATCCCTCTTTTGATGGCCTACTGCGCCAGTTTTCCGGAGGGCGAGGCGCGGGTGCATGCGCTGATCGCGTTTCAATTGTTACTGGGTGTGTTCTGTATCGGGCTGGGCGCCACCGGGTTATCGAGGCGGGTGGTGAGCCTGGTGCCGCCGGCGATCAAGGCGGGCATCATCATGGGCGCCGGCATCGCCGCGGTGATTTCGGTGTTCGAGGTGGGCGGCCGCTTCGAGAGCTTCCCGTGGACCATTTCCATCGCCATCGGCATCGCCTTCTATCTGATCTTCTCCAAGCACTTCGCGGTGCTGAAAACCCGCAACGCCTTCTGGTCCACCCTGGGCAAGCTGGGTATTTTCCCGATCATCGCCCTGGCCATCGTGCTGGCGCCGCTGTTCAGCGAAGCGCCCTGGCCGACCATTGAATGGGGCTTCACCACGCCGGACTTCGCCACCCTGTGGAATGAGTACACCGTGTTCGGCCTGGGCCTGCCGTCGCCGGAAATGTTCCTGCAGGCGATTCCCACCATGCTGGCGGCCTACATCGTGCTGTTCGGCGACGTGCTGCAGGGCAAGGCGCTGCTCAAGGAAGCGGACGCCAGCCGCCAGGACGAGAACGTGGACTACAACCCGGACCGCGCCCACATGATCTTCGGCGGCCGCAACGCCACCATGAGCATCATCGGCCCGGACGTGGCCATGTGCGGCCCGCTGTGGGCGGCCATGCACGTGGTGATCGTGGAACGCTTCAAGGAAGGCCGCAAAGCCATGGACTCGATCTTCGGCGGCGCCGGCTCGTTCCGCTGGGGCACCAACACCGGCCTGCTACTGATGCCGATTGTCAGCCTGGTGGAACCGATCCTGGGCGTGGCCCTGGCGCTGACGCTGCTGATCCAGGGCTACGTGAGCGTGCGCATCGGCATTCTCGAAGCGCGCAGCCAGCGCGACCTGGGCATCGCCGGGGTGGTCGCCGCGGTGCTTGCCACCAAGGGCGCCACCTGGGCGTTCGCCGTGGGCGTGGCGCTGTGCATCCTGATTTACGGTCGCCGCTTCTTCAGCGGCGAGAACGACCAGACCTTCACCAAGGACAACGACGAGGAAACGCAATGAAAACCCGTGCCGCAGTACTGCGTGAGATGGGCGCCCAGCGCCCGTTCAAGGACTCCCAGCCGCTGAAAATCGAAGAGGTGGAACTGGACGCCCCGGGCCACGGCGAGATTCTGGTGCGGGTGCGCGCCGCCGGCCTGTGCCACTCCGACCTGTCGGTGATCGACGGCAACCGGCCCCGGCCGCTGCCCATGGCGCTGGGCCACGAAGCCGCCGGCGAGGTGGTGGAAGTGGGCGCCGGCGTCGCCGATCTGGAAGTGGGCGACCATGTGGTGTTCTCGTTCGTGCCCAGCTGCGGCACCTGCGACTACTGCCTGGGCGGCCGCGCGGCGCTGTGCGCCCCCGGCGCCAAGGCCAACAACGACGGCGTGCTGCTGGGCGGCGACCGCCGCCTGCACCAGGGCGACGCCACCATCAACCACCACCTGGGTGTGTCCGGCTTCGCCGAGCACGCGGTGACCTCGCGCCGTTCCGCGGTGAAGATTCCCAAGGATCTGCCGTTCGAGATCGCCGCGGTGTTCGGCTGCGCGGTGCTCACCGGCATGGGCGCGGTGGTGCACACCGCCGGGCTGCGCGCCGGCCAGTCGGTGCTGGTGGTGGGCCTGGGCGGCGTGGGCCTGTCCGCGGTGCTGGGCGCGGTGGCCGCCGGCGCTCGCCAGGTGATCGCCGCCGACATCGCCGAGGACAAGCTGGAGCTGGCCAAATCCATGGGCGCCACCCATGTGGTCAACTCCAAGGACGCGGACGCGGTGCAGCAGGTCAAGGACATCAGCGGCGGCGGCGTGGACATCGCCGCCGAGTTCGCCGGTGTCGGCCCGGCGCTGGAATTCGCCTTCGCCGCCACCGGCAAGGGCGGCAGCACGGTGACCGCCGGCCTGCCCCACCCGGACACCCGCCTGGCGGTGAGCCCGGTGCAGATGGTGGCCGAGGAGCGCCGCTTCCTGGGCTCCTACCTGGGCGGCCATGTGCCGGCGCTGGATATTCCCGAGTACATCGCGCTCTATCAGGCCGGCCGCCTGCCGGTGGACAAGCTGCTCACCCACCGCATGAAGCTGGAAGACATTAACGAAGGCTTCGACCGGCTGGCCGACGGCGACGCCATCCGCCAGGTGATCCTGTTCGATTGATGGCGACCCCGAGGCTGCGGCAGGTGTGCCTGGTGGCGCCGGCACTGGCGGCGCCGGAGCGGGCACTGGCCGCCGTGCTCGGCGCGGCGTCCTGCCACCGGGACCCGCACCTGGCCCGCTACGGTCTGGAGAACGTGATCTTCCGGCTCGGCGACCGCTTTATCGAAATCGTCGCGCCGATCGAGGACGGCACCGCCGCCGGCCGTTTTCTGGAACGCAGCGGCGGCCGGGGCGGCTATATGGCGATCTTCGACTGCGAGGATCCGGAGCGCCGCGCCCAGGACGCGGAAGCGCTGGGGGTGCCGGTGGTGAACCGCATGCGGGTGGACGCCTACCTGGGCGTGCAGTTGCACCCCAAAGCCTGCCGGGCGGCGATGATCGAGTTCAACCGCACCGAAGGCGGGGCGGCCCTGGACGGGCCTTACTGGCCGGCCGGGCCGGACTGGCAGGCGGCGCCGCAAGCGGAGCCGCCCTGCCGTCTGGACGCCGTCGTTCTGGACAGCCCCACGCCCGGCGATCTGGCCGCCCACTGGGGAAGCCTGCTCGGTATAACGGTGGCGGACGATCACCGCGCCGATGCCGGCGGCGTGGCGCTGCGGTTCCAGCCCGGTCGGAAGGAGTGCCTGAGTGCGCTGTCACTGCGTAGCGCCGACCCGGACCTTCTGCTGGCACGGGCCGGAGCCGAGGGGCTGGCGGTGGATCGGGGCGGCTTTGAACTGGCCGGCGTGCGCTGGCAGCTCGAGCAAGGGTAACACCCGCGACTAGCCCAGCTTCTTGAGCATGGCGCCCATCATTTCGTGGATCTTATTGACCGCTTTCAGCGGTCGCACCATCACTTTGAAGTCGTCGATGCGGCCGTCTTCGTCGCAGTGGATCATATCGATGCCGTTGAGCTGGATGCCGTCCAGCACGGTGGTGAATTCCAGCACCGCGTTGCGGCCGTCGAGGATTTCCCGCTCATAGCGGAAATGCTCATTGTTGAGCGTGTGCAGGGCGGCGGTGAGGTACATTTTGGTGATCGCCTTACCTTCCTGCGGGGTGTGCACCACCGGCGAGTGGAACACCACGTTGTCGGCGAGGATATCGTTGAGCGCCTCGGCGTCCTTGGTGTCCACCAGCCGGTGCCAGCGTTCGATGGTCTGCTCGATCATGTCGGGCCCTGAATGTTGTTGTTGGAGAGCCCAACATAGCCCGGCGGGGAAGCCGGGCGCCATGGTGGTTTGCGTCGAGAATCAGGCGGCGCCGATGCTCTCGGCTTTCACTTCGAAGTAGTCGTACAGGCTGTCCAGGGCGGCGCGCAGGGTGGCGCCCTGCAGGCTGAGGCGGGCCATCAGCTCTTCCAGGGCGTCCTCGGCGTTGATGTTGTCGATGTTCTCCTGGATCAGGTCCAGCGGCTTGAGTCGCTTGATGGCCAGGTCCTGCTGCAGGTCGAATTCCATTTCGTCGTTCCAGCACAGGTTCACCTTCACCGCCGCCAGCTGTTCCAGGTGGGCGAGGATTTCCTCGCGGCTCAGGTCCAGGGCGGTGATGCGCACGCTGGCGCCGTCGCCGTCCTTGAACTCGCAGCGGTCGCCGATGGTGAACCCCTCCGGCAGCGACGCCGGGTCGCGCAGCCATTCGCCGAAGGCGGCGGTGGTGGCGCTGGCCGCGGTGGGCCGGGTCACCGGCAGGGAGTCCACCGCCTTGCGCAGGGCGGCGACGATCTGCTCGGCGCGGCTGTCCGAGGCGCTGTCCACCAGGATGCGGCGGCGCTCCAGGTCGATCAGCACGCCGGTGCGGCGCGAGCGAGTGAAGGCGCGCGGCAGCAGCTCGAAGGTGATCTGGTCCTTCAGCTCGGCGCGCTCACGGCGGCCCACCGGGCGGCCTTCCTGCTCGCGGATCTGTTCCACCTTTTCGTCCAGTTCTTCCTTGATCACCGGCCCGGGCAGCAGGCGGGCGATCTCCTGGTGCACGCAGTAGAGGAAGCCGTCCGCCACCACCACCATGCGGTCTTCGCCCTTGAGCGGCGGCACGAAACCTTCACTGCTCAGGCTCTGGCGGCCGCAGGGCGGGCAGCGGTGCTGCTCGAGGCGCTCCTCCAGTTCCGCCGCCGACCAGGGGAAGGGCTCCGCGCCCAGGAAAACGGTGAGGTTCTTGATCCACATAGATAAGGGGTATCCGGAAACGTAGGGTTGGCAAAGGGCGCTCACATTAGCCCAGGGCCACAGCGCTCTCAAGGGCACGGTTGGGTCAAGCGAACTTATTCAGTTTCCGGCCACGAACACGTTTCCTTCACGACGTCGCGACTGCCGGTCCTTGAAGGTACCCAGTTGAAGCGAATTTATTTGACATGGCACGGGGATATCGCAAACCTCGGTAGCCGAAAACAACAACCGCCAAGCCTCGGGAGAGAAAACATGCTAGGCCAAATGATGAAACAGCCGCTGTTGATCAGCGCACAGATCGCCCACGCCGCCCGCTACCACGCCGATGGAGAGATCGTCTCCGTGGAGACCACCGGCGGCCTCCACCGCACCAACTGGGGCGAAGTGGAACGGCGGTCCCGCCAGCTGGGTTCGGCGCTGCTGGGCCTGGGCCTGAAACAGAGCGACCGGGTCGCCACCCTGGCCTGGAACAACTACCGCCACCTGGAAGCCTATTTCGGTGTGTCCGGTGCCGGCCTGGTGTGCCACACCATCAACCCGCGCCTGTTCCCGGAACAGTTGGTGTATATCCTCAACCACGCCCAGGACCGCGTCCTGCTCATCGACAAGACCTTCCTGCCGCTGATCGCGGCGATCAAGGACAAGCTGGAACACCTGGAGCACGTGGTGCTGCTGAGCGGCGAAGACGCCGAAGCCGCCGAGAAAGTGCCCGGCATCAAGTTCTACGACGACCTGGTGGATTCCGGCAACGCCGATTTCCAATGGCCGGAATTCGATGAGAACACCGCCTCCAGCCTGTGCTACACCTCCGGCACCACCGGCAACCCGAAAGGCGCCCTCTACTCGCACCGCTCCACGGTGCTGCACTCCATGGCCGTGGCGCTGCCGGACAGCCTGGATCTTTCCGCCCGGGATTGCCTGATGCCGGTGGTGCCGATGTTCCATGTGAACGCCTGGGGCATCCCCTACGCCGCCGCCATGGTGGGCAGCAAGATGGTGCTGCCCGGCCCGGGTCTGGACGGCGACAGCCTGAAGAACCTGATCAACAGCGAAAACGTGACCTGCGCCGCCGGCGTACCGACGCTGTGGCAGGGTCTGATCGGCGCGCTCAAGAAAGCCAACGAGAAGGTGCCCAGCCTGACCCGCACCGTGATCGGCGGCTCCGCCTGCCCGCCGTCCATGATCGCCACCTTCCGTGACGACTACGGCGTGGACACGCTGCACGCCTGGGGCATGACCGAAATGAGCCCGGTGGGCTCGGTGAGCACCCTGCTGCACAAGCACACCCAGCTGTCCGAGGAAGAGCAGGCCGCGATTCGCGCCAAACAGGGCCGCCCGCCGTTCGGCGTGGACCTGCGCATCGCCGACGCCGACGGCAACGAGCTGCCCATGGACGGCGAAACCCAGGGTGACCTGTACGCCAAGGGCCACTGGGTGATCAGCGCCTACTTCAACGTGGACGCCGAGCCGCCGCACGTGGACGGCTGGTTCCCCACCGGCGACATCGCCACCCTGGATGAGAACGGCATCGTCACCATCAAGGACCGCTCCAAGGACGTGATCAAGTCCGGCGGCGAGTGGATCAGCTCCGTGGAGCTGGAGAACATCGCCGTGGGCATGCCGGAACTGGCCGACGCCGCGGTGATCGCCGCCACCCACAAAAAGTGGGACGAGCGCCCGCTGCTGATCGCCGTGAAGGCGGAAGGTCAGGACCCGTCCGAAAAGGACATCCTGGCCGGCTACGAGGGCAAGATCGCCTCCTGGCAGCTGCCCGACGCGGTGGTGTTCGTGGACGAACTGCCGCGCAACGCCACCGGCAAGGTGCTCAAGAACAAGCTCCGCGATCAGTACGGCGACTACCTGATCAAAGAGTAATCCGCGGCGTTAAGCCCGTTACGCCGCGCCCCCTGGGGCGCGGCGTCTTCCTTACCTTCTCCGTTTACCCTTCCCCGTTCACCTGAAGCTCTCTGACCGGCCGCACTTCGATACTGCCGACCCGGGCCGGGGGAATGTTCTCAGCGATGCGGATGGCCTCGTTCAAATCGCGGGCGTCGACCAGGTAAAAGCCGGTGAGCTGTTCCTTGGTCTCCGCGAAGGGACCGTCGGTGACCGACGTCTTGCCGTCACGCACCCGCACCGTAACCGCGCTGCGGACCGGCTCCAGGGGTTCGCCGCCGAGCATGTGGCCGCTTTCCGCCAGCGAGTCCGCGTAGGCCTGGCATTCGTCGTCCTCGGGACTGTCGGGCAGGCTGTGCAGCGAGGCTTCCTCGGCGTACACCAGACACAGGTATTTCATCGGTACTCTCCTTGGCCTTATCGGCCTTATTGATGGGTGGATTATCCCTGGTCGTTCAGCGGGCGGCGGATTCAACATCCAGCGCCGCCAGCCGCTTTTCCAGGAAGGCGCGCTGGGCGCCCTGCTGGCACAGCGCCAGCGCCTCGCGGTAGCCAGCGCGGGCCTCTTCGATGTGGCCGGCACGGCGACAAAGGTCCGCCCGCGCGGCCCGGGCCAGGTAGTAGCCGTCCAGGCCGCCGTCGGCGAGCAGTCCGTCGATCAGCGCCAGCCCGGCCTCGGGGCCGTCGCGCATGGCCACCGCCACCGCCCGGTTGAGCGCCACCACCGGCGACGGCGCGGCGCGCAGCAGCACGTCGTAGAGCCCGACGATCTGTTCCCAGTCGGTGTCCTCGGGACGGGCCGCCTCGGCGTGCACGGCGGCGATCGCCGCCTGCAGGCTGTAGGGCCCGAAGCGACGCGAACGCAGCGCCTGCTCCACCAGTTTCTCGCCCTCGGCGATCAAGACCCGGTCCCACAGCGTCCGGTCCTGGTCGTCCAGCAGCACCGGGTCGCCGGCGGCGTCGGTGCGCGCCGCCCGGCGCGCCTCGGTGAGCAGCATCAGCGCCAGCAGGCCGGCCACTTCCGGCTCCGGCAGCAAGGACAGCAGCAGACGGCCCAGCCGCAGGGCCTCGCTGGACAGATCGGCGCGGGTCGGCGCGTCACCGGACGACGGGAAGTAGCCTTCGTTGAACACCAGGTAGATCACCTGAAGCACGCTGTCGAGCCGCTCCGCCAGCTCGCTTTTCTCAGGCACCCGGTAGGGGATGCCGGCGTCACGGATCTTGGCCTTGGCACGCACGATGCGCTGGGCCACGGTGGGCGTGGGCGTGAGGAAGGCGCTGGCGATCTCCTCGGTGGTGAGATCGCAGACTTCGCGCAGTGTCAGCGCCACCCGCGCCTGCTCCGACAGCGCCGGGTGGCAGCAGGTGAAGATCAAACGCAACCGGTCGTCCTCGACGCTCAGGTCCAGGTCCGGCATTTCGGTGGCCTGCTCGAAGCGCAGCGCCAGCTCTTCCAGGGAGGCGTCGAAGCGGGCGCGGCGGCGCAGCCGGTCGATGGCTTTAAAGCGCCCGGCACTGATCAGCCAGGCGCGCGGGTTGTCGGGCAGCCCGTCCACCGGCCATTGGGTGACCGCCGCCGCGAACGCGTCCTGCAACGCCTCCTCGGCCAGGTCGAAATCGCCCAGCAGGCGGATCAGCGTGGCCAGCACGCGGCGCGATTCCTCCCGGTACAGGGCTTCGATATGACGGCTAATCGACAAACGCTTCCCTCCCTTGAGCGTCCCCCTGGCGACTCCAGGGCGCCGGCTCGCTGAGCGGGCGCACCTCCACGCAGCCCAGCCGCACCAGCGGCAGGCCGGCGGCCAGCCGCAACGCCTGGTCCAGGTCGCGGGCGCGCAGCAGCACCACCAGCGCCAGTTGCCGGTCCCCGGGAACGGCGGCGCCGTCGCGCAACCGCAGGCCGCCGTCGCGGTGGCGCAGGGTGGTCGCCAACCGCGCTGACGGCAACCACTGGCCCCACTGATAGTGCTGCTCGGTGATCAGGGCTTGCCGGTAGTCGCAGGTCTTCGCCAGCAGAGTATCCCGCTCGGCGCGCGGCAGTGACGCCAACCGGTTCTCATCCACGTACACCAGGCAAATATAATCCATCTCGATTCTCCGGGAGCAAACGCCATTGGGCATCGATACTCCACAGTCGAACCGGCGGACGGCGTTTCGACAGCGCCGGGATCACTCCGCCTCGCCCACCTCCCGGCGCAGCTGCTGGAAAAAATCCGGCTGCGCCCAGGCACGAAAGTCGCCGCGTTGATAGGCGAGCGCGTTCTTGTAGTAGGCGAGCGCGTTGATCCGGTTGGGTTCGCCGCAGTCGCGGGTCTTCACCACCCGGCCCGGCGCGCCCATGACAATGGCGTTGTCGGGAATCTCGGTGCCCTCTTTCAGAAAAGTATGGCCGGCGATGATGCAGTTATCGCCGATCACGCAGCCGTCCATGATGGTGCTGTTGATGCCCACCAGGCAGTTGTCGCCGATGGTGCAGCCGTGCAGCGTCACATGGTGGGTGATCGAGCAGTAATCGCCGATGCGGGTGCCGGTATGGTTGCCGATGTGCACCATGACGAAATCCTGCAGGTTGGTGTAGCGGCCGATGCGGATGTCATAGAGCTCGGCGCGCAGCGCGGCGTTGATCCACACCGAGGCGCCTTCCGCCAGTTCGATGTCGCCGTACAGCCAGGCGGACTCGTGAATGTAGGCGGCCTGATCGGTGCGCGCCTGGGGGTCGATGTAGCCCACTTCTTTCTCCCGGGTTTTTATTGTTCCGGGAGTATGGCAAACGGGTGCTACGGCGGGTAGGTTTGTGGGAGCTTGCCTGCAAGCGAAAGGGCGCGGAGCGCCCGGCAGGATTCCAGAGACCTTGAAAAGAGGAACAACAACGCCTCTGGTATCCTGCCGGGTGGCTAAGGCCACCCTTTCGCGGGCTGGGCCCGCTCCCACAAACGCGGTCAGAACATCAGGTCGGGCAGATAGGTCGCGATCTCCGGGAAGATCATGATCAGCGCCAGGCCGACAATCTCTACCAGCACGAACGGAATCACCGACACATAGATGTCCTTCATGGTGATACTCGGCGGCACCACGCCCTTCAGATAGAACAGGTTAAACCCGAAGGGTGGCGTCATGTAGCCGATCTCCATGTTGATCACGAACAGGATACCGAACCACACCGGGTCGAAGCCCATGGACTGCACGATGGGCAGGAACACCGGCAGCGTGATCAGCATGATGCCGACCGGATCCAGCACCATGGCCAGGAAGAACACGATCACCATCATGGTGATGATGACGGCCCAGGGGCCACCCGGGATGCCGGTGATCATGCCTTCGATCAGCTCCTGCGCGCCCATGCTCTGGTAGGCGGCACTGAACGCGTGGGCGGCGAACAGAATCCACATGATCATACCGGTGAGCTTGAAGGTGCGGATCGAGGCGTCGCGCATCAGTTCCCAGGAGAACTTGCGGTACACCAACGCCGACACCAGCGCGCCGAACACGCCCACGGCGGCCGCTTCGGTGGGCGTGGTGACGCCGGCGATGATCGAGCCCAGGGTCACCACCACGATGATGATGGGCAGGATCACGGCGCGCAGGGCGAGCATTTTTTCCCGCCAGGAGGCGCGCTCGTCCTTGGGCAGAGCCGGTGCCAGATGCGGCTGGAAGTAGCAGCGCACGATGATGTAGATGCAGGTCAGCACCATCAGCAGAATGCCCGGCAGCACGCCGGCGGCGAACATCTGCCCCACGGACACGCCGGTGATCAGGGAATAGAGGATCATCAGGATGCTGGGCGGAATCAGAATGCCCCAGCCGCCGCCGGTGTTGATGCAACCGAGCACCATGCGCTTGTCGTAACCGCGCTCGAGCATGGACGGCAGCGCGATGGTGCCCATGGCCACCACGGCGGCGCCGGAGATGCCGCACATGGCGGCGAAGATGGCGCAGATACCCAGGGTGCCGATGGCCAGGCCGCCGCGCAGGCCGCCCCACCACAGGTACATCATGCGGTAGAGGTCCTTGGCCACGCCGGTGCGCTCCAGCACCATGGCCATGAACACGAACAGCGGTATCGCCACCAGGGTGAAGTTGCCCATGGTGCTCCATATCTGCGAAGCGACCATGTAGAAGGCGTCCGGGCCCCAGGTGAAATACAGGAAGATCACCGAGACGCCGCCCAGCACGAAGGCCAGTGGCAGGCCGAGCACCAGGAAGAACAGCAGCGAGCCGAAGAACAGCAGGGTAATCATTTCGATGCTCATCGGTGCTGCTCCTTCACATCGGTTTCGATGTTGTCGGCGACACCCTCACCGTCGTCGAGACCGTCTTTCAATACGTCGGCGTACCGCGGGTTGATGGCCACGGCGATGTCACGCAGCAGCTTCACGGTGCCCTGCAACAGCACCAGCGTCACCGCCAGCGGGATAAACGCCTTGACCGGCCATACCGGCGGGTTCCAGGCGGAATAGGTGGTTTCCTGGCCCTGGAAGGATTCCCAGGCCATGGACGTACCGAAATACAGAAACGCGAGAATAAAAATGTAGAACACCACGGAGGTGAACACATCGATCACCGCCTGAACGCGCGGTGAAAAATGGGAATACAACAGGTCCACGTTGACGTGACCCCGGTGCGCCATCACATAACCGCCCGCCATGATCGAATAGATGGCGAACAGGAACTGGGCGAACTCGGTGGTCCAGACCGTGGGGGCGTCAAACACGTAACGGCAAATGACCTCGAACAGAAGCAGAGCAGTCATGGCGAAGATCAGGTGGGCGATCCAGCGGCCAAGAAAGTCGTTCAGGCGGGTCACCCCGTTTATCAGCGTCTGCAGGAAGGACATGATTCCTCCGCGGGGGGCTCAATAGTCGGACAATAAAAGGGGGAGCCGCATGGCTCCCCCGGGGCGCTCTCGGGTGTTACAGGTAGCCGAGATCGGACAGGAAGCCTTTCAGCTTCTCAACCACTTCGGCGGCCTTGTCGCTACGCTTGGCTTCCTCGTCCCACATTTTCTGGGCGGTTTTGGCCAGCTTGTCTTGCACGTCCTGGGGCATGGTGTTGATCTGCACGTCCTGCTCGGCCATTACCTTGGCCAGCGTGATGCGCTCTTTGTAGAGGTATTCGCTGGTGCGAATCCAGAACTGCTCGTTGAGCGAATCCTTGACGATCTTGGCCATGCCTTCGGGCAGCTTGTCCAGCGCCTTCTGGCTGACGATGAAGGCGTCGGTACCGGCGATGTTCAGAGCCGGCTGCACGTGGTACTTGGCCACTTCGTAAAGACCCATGCTGGCGGCACCCTGGGCGGCACCCCAGTGGGCACCGTCGACCACGCCGCTGGACAGCGCCTGGTACAGCTCGCCACCCGGAATGTAGGTGCCCGCCGCGCCGGCTTCACTGAGGAACTTCTGCAGCGCGCCGGAAGAGCGGATCTTCAGCCCGGTGAAATCATCCCAGCTTTCGATCGGCTTCTTCACCACCATTTCGGTGGGGTACACCTTGTCGGTGGAGTAGTAGACGTTGTGCTTGGCCGCTTCCTCGCGAAGCATGTCCTCGAAGCCCATGTTCTTGTGGAAGTAAGCCGCTTCCCAGACGTTGCGGAACGCGAACGGCAGGCCCGAGGCGATACCGGCCAGGCTCATCTTGTCCTGGGCATACGCCGGGGAGATGGTGCCCATCTGAATCACGCCACGGCTGACCGCGTTGAAGGTCTCCTGGGCCTTGAACAGAGCGCCGGCTTCGTAAAGCTCGAGCTCCAGTTTGCCGTCGGTACGCTCTTCCAGCACCCGCTTGATACGCTTGAGGCTGTCCTCGTAGGAGCTGCTGGAACCGGGCCAGTGCGACTGCACTTTCCAGGTGATGGTGTCCTCCGCGGCCTGGGCCAGGGGAGAGAAGACCGTGGCTGTCGCGAAAGCCAGAGCCGAACCGCCGATCATCAATTGCTTGCGGAATACGCTGAGCAGAGTCATGGAAAACTCCTGTTGTTGTTGTGCTGCTTATCTCACAAATTCCGCATGGTTATTTCGCATAGCGAAACAGTGAGGGCGTAAAATGAAACCAGGATCTGAAATGTAGCACAGCTTTCCGCCGCACCACACCCTCAATTTGTCGCAAGGTATATTCAGTGTCACCCCTTCACGCCGGCGCCGCCAGCGGTGCCTGCGGCAGCGGCTCGACCAGGCTCTCCAGGGCGGCGGCGAACGCCAGCACCGTGCGGTCCTCCAGATAGGGCCCGATCACCTGCACCGCCAGGGGCCGGCCATCCTCGGTGAGGCCGATGGGCACCGTGGCGGCGGGCAGATAGACGGCACCCGCCAGCCCCACCCACACCAGGATATCCATGTAGGGCTGCTCCACCCCGTTCACGGTGAGGGTGCGCTGGTCCGGCCCCGGCGTGTGGCGATGGCTGAACGGCAGGGTCTGCACCACCGGGCACAGCATCACGTCGAAGTCCTGGAAGAAGCGCGCCCAGGCGGCGCGCATCACGCTGCGCTGCTCATGGCTGCGCTGCCAGTCGGCGTGGGACTGGGTGGCGCCCCTGGCGAACAGGGTGCGATAGCTGTGGTCGTCCGCCGGCGCCTGGCCGGCGGCCTCGCGCAGCTGGTCGTAGAGACCGCTGGGCAAGCCTTCGCCCATGGTGCCGGTGAGCAGCCGGTAGTAGATATCGTGGGCCTCGCCCAGGGTCACGCCGTCGGGGCGGGCGCCGGCGTCCACCGAGGCGCCCAGCTCCGCCAGCCGGGCGCTCAGGCCTTCCAGAGCGTCGACGATGGGCCGGTCCACCGGGCAGCGCGGGTCGTCCAGCCAGGTGGCGACGCGGAAGTCCTTCAGCGCCCGGTGGCGGGCCGGCGGCAACTCCAGGCGCCAGGCGGTGGCCTCCTCTTCGTCCGGGGCGGCGAGAATAGTGAGCGCTTGCTCGAGATCCGCCACGTGCCGGGCCAGCGGGCCGGCCACGGACAGGTCACGGCGCGCCAGCGCACCGGGCGGGCCCGGCACATGACCGCGGGTGGAAATCAGGCCGAAGCTCGGCTTCAGGCCACAGACACCGCAAAACGCCGCCGGGGTGCGGATCGAACCGCCGATGTCGCTGCCCAGCTCCAGGGGCGTGAAGCCGGCGGCCAGCGCCGCCGCCGCGCCACCGGAAGAACCGCCCGGCGTCAGGTCCGGGTTCCAGGGGTTGCGGGAGGTGCCGTAGATGTCGTTGTAGGTCTGCAGGTCCGAGGCGTAGGCGGGCACATTGGTCTTGCCGAAAATCACCGCGCCGGCGTCCAGCAGCCGCTGCACCGCCACGCTGGTGCGCTCCGAGACATGCTCGCGCAGCGCCTCGATGCCGGCGGTGGTGGGCCAGCCGGCGATTTCGTAGGTCTCCTTGACGGTCATCGGCACGCCGTGCAGCGCGCCCCAGTCCTCGCCCCGGGCCAGGGCGCGGTCCGCCTCGCGGGCGCGCTCGCGGGCCTGCTCGAAGCGGCGCACCACCACCGCGTTCAGGGCGCCGTCAAGGCGCTCGATACGGTCTATGAAATGCTCCAGGGCGGCCTCGGCGGTGACCTCCCCGTCCTTGATGCGCCGGGCCAGAGCCGAAGCGCCGATAAGGTGTAAATCCATGTGCTCTCTCTTTGGGTACGCAGCGCACCACTATCATTATTTTGGAATGCAATTTCGTTTTTATCAGAGTCGGCGAAGGGCGGCAATCGCTGGCGAAGCCCTCCAGCACCGTGACAGAATCCGCTTCCAATCGTGCACCCGCAATCGGCGGAGCACCATGCTTCCCGTCACAGCCGGCAAGGAGATCCCTATGAAATACCTGCACACCATGGTGCGCGTCAGCGACCTGGACGCGTCGTTGCGCTTCTATTGCGAAGGGCTGGGGCTGCAAGAGAACCGCCGCAAGGAGGTGCCCGGCGGGCGTTTCACGCTGGTGTTCCTGGCCGCCCCGGAGAGCCCGGACGCGGAGCTGGAACTGACCTGGAACTGGGACCCGGAGGAGGACATGGGCTCGGCGCGCAACTTCGGCCATCTGGCGTTCCGCGTCGACGACATCTACGCCCTGTGCGAACACCTGCAAGGCATGGGCTACACCATCAACCGGCCGCCCCGGGACGGCCACATGGCGTTCGTGCGCTCGCCGGATCTGATCTCCGTGGAGCTGCTGCAGAAAGGCGACGCCCTGCCCCCGCGGGAACCCTGGGCGTCGATGGAAAACACCGGCACCTGGTAGCCGGCGCCGCCGGTTACTGCGGTGTCGCCTCGCCGACCACCCAGGCGGCCATTTTTTCCACGGCGGTGACACAGCGGCCGCAATGGCGACGCAGAAAGGCGTCGTCCAGGGGGCGATCGCGGGCTTCCCGCGCGGCGGCGGCCAGCGCCTGCTCGCCGTCGAAGTCGACGAACGCCAGCCGCAGGGTCAGCTCCTCCGCCGGCCGCCCGAAGGCTTCGCCGGGCAGCGTCGCCACGCCGGTCTCTTCCAGCAGCCGCTCGCACAGCGTGCCGCTGTCGCGGATGCCACGGCCGGCCAGCCGCGCCGCCAGCGGCGAGAAGTCGGGAAACAGATAAAACGCGCCGTCGGGCATCTCCAGCTCCACCCCGGCGTCACGCAGGGCGGCCACATGATGCCCGGCGAGCGCCGCCAGAATGCGGCGCGACTGGAACAGGTAGTCCTCCAGCTCGGTGCCGCCCTGGAAGGCGGTGATCGCCGCGTGCTGAATCGGCGCCGCCACCGAGGTGTAGGTTTCGCTGGCCACCGTGGCCATGGCCTGGCGCAACCAGTGCAGGTTGTCCGGAAAGGCGAAGGTGCCCAGCCGCCAGCCACCGGCGCCGCACCATTTGCTCAGCCCGCTGCTGACGATGGTGCCCTCCGGGTAGTAGCGGGAGATGGACTGGTGCGCGCCGTTATAGTCCAGCTCGCCGTAGATCTCGTCGCTGAGCAGAATCAGACGGTGGCGCCGGGCCACCTCGGCCAGCGCCCGCAGCTCCTGTTCGTCGAAGCCGTAGCCGTGGGGGTTGGCCGGCGAATTGAGGATCACCAGACGCGGCCGGCCCGGGTCGCGGGCGCACAGGGCATCCAGGGCCTCGGCGGTGGGCTTCCAGCGGTTGGCGCGGGTGGTCGGCAGCCAGTGCACCTGGCGCCCGATGATGCGCGCCTGCGGCGCGTAGGACACCCAGCTGGGCGTGGGAATCACCAGGTCGCCGTAATAGACCAGCTGCAGGATGAACATCAGCTCCTTGGAACCGGGGCCGATCATGATGTTGTCCGGGGAAAACGATACGCCCTGCCAGCGCTGCCAGTAGCCGGCCACGGCCCGGCGCAGGGCCGGCAGCCCCAGCACCGGCAGGTAGTCCTTGGCGGCGGCGTGCTCGCGCAGGGCACCGACCACGGAGGGCGGCACCGGAAACGGCGACTGCCCCAGGCCCAGCTTGAACACCGGACGCCCCTGGGCGAGCAGTTCGTTACTGAGTTCGTTGATGGCGAGGGTGGCGGACACCCCCAGGCCACGGACATTGAGGTTGAGGTTAACGCTGGGGTGGAACTCCGCGGTCATCGTCGGGGCCTTCTGGCTGAAGAAACACAAACCCCGACGATACCGCCTTTAGGCGCGGATGAAACCGCTTAGATATAGAAATCCAGATCTTCCTGGTGCTTGAGCAGATCGCGAAGCTGGTAGGGGTCGTCGCCGTGGAAATACACCAGGCCCCAGTGGGTGCCGAAGGCGGTGCGTTTGGTGACGGTTTCTTCCAGCGGCGCGGTGAGCTCGTGGAAATCGAAGTACGGGTGCTCCAGGGTTTCTTGCGGAATTTCCAGCTGGCTGACCACGCGGCGGCGCGGGTACACGCCGAAACAACCGGCGTGCCCCTTGGCGTCGACCACTTCCTTGGGGAAGAAATCGACAATTTCCTGCTCGGTGGTTTTCGGGTCGAACACCAGCACCATGGCCTGGTAGGCGTTGAAGCCGTAAACCTTTTCCAGCAGCTCGAACACCTTGAAGCCCGGCGGGCGATAGGCCACTTCGCCGAAGTACATGGTGCCGTCGCTGGTGACGAAGTATTCCGGGTGGATAAAGCCGGATTTCAGATCGAAGGTTTTGATCAGCTTTTCGATTTCCTGTTCGATGCGCGGGCGCCAGCTTTCCAGGTCCGGGGTGGCGGGCACGAACACGGAATAACCCAGCGTCACGTACTCGGAAATATTCAGGAAGCGGATCTTGCCGTCGTGGATCCAGGCTTCCACGGCGAATTCCCAGCCGTCCAGGTGGCTTTCCATCAACACCGGGAATTCTTCGTCCGGGATGGTATCCACTTCGTCCGGCGTGCGGATCACGCGGTGGCCGAGACAGCCGGCCTTGTCGAACGCTTTCAGGTGAATCGGGTCGTTCGGGTCGCCGTCCAGCTTGAGCAGCGTCTGATTCACCCGCTTGAGAAAGCGGATCACGTCTTCACGGTCGTGGGCCTCTTCGAAAATGCCCACGCGAATGCCACCCAGTTGCGCGCGCCGTTTCATCAAGGCTTTGTCGCGGAACAAGACCGACTGGCCGTACAGCCGCGGGTTGTCCATCAGCACCGAGTTGATCGCCCCGGACCATTCCACCGTCTCCTCGAACAACGGGATCGCCACGTCGACGCCTTCCGCCTGAAGCTTTTCAGCGATTTCCATGGAGCGGTCGTTGAGCCGTTCGAAATCCCAGCTCATGAAGGGAATGTCGTGCTCTTCGGCGAACGCGCGGGCCCAGTCCGGCGCCACCACCACAAACCGGCGGTCGAACTTTTCCAGTGCTTCGATGGCGTTCAGGCTCCAGCCCAGCAGGGCCACGTAACCTTTTTGCGGATCTTTCTTGGCCGTCATGATCATCTCCTTGTTTCGGGCCGACCGTAGAGAGGGGGCGCGGCATGCCACCGCGGGGTTCGGCGTGGCGTCCTTGCACACCGGGTCGCTGACCCTTTTTACAGGGTAGCAGAACGCAGCGCTTGCCGCGTCAAGGGTTCCGGGTTCATCTTGGGGTATAGTGTCACGCGGGCCGCCCTACCGGCGGCAAACGAGCCCGACCCGGGGATATCATGAGCACCAGCGATACGCAGCACGACGACGCCACACCGGACCTGGCGGGACGCTTCGACCAGGCCCTGGAACAGGTGAGCCAGGCCAGCCGTTTCGCCAAGGCACTGCACACCGGCAAGGTCCTGCAACTGGCCGGCCGCCTGTTGTGCCAGCCCGAGGGCGCCGAGCAGCTGTATCAGCGCGCCACGGCGATTGAACACTCGGGCCTGTTTTCCGGCACCGACTGGGCCAACCCAGAGATTCTGCAGGCAGACATCACCGTTCAGACCCTGCGGCTGGGTGCGCCGGACGACATCACCCTGGAAGCCCTCAGTGAATTGCGCCTGCTGGCGGTGGCCCAGGGCGAGCTGCCCCACGACGCGCTGTCCGCGGAACAGGCGCACCACTACCTGGCCCAGGTGCTGGCGCTGAACCTGGATCTGCTGTTCGAAACCGGCGGCGAAGCGATCCGCGTGCGCCAGGGCCGCATGGCGGTGGCGGTACGCGGCGTGCTGCAGTTGCTGGTGTCGCGCATCGGCTACGACAACATCATCGACCGGCTGATCGAGGAGATCTGGCGGATTCTGGCCCAGCGGCCGGTACGGGTGGACCACCTCAAGGCGATGATCACGCAGATCGCCGCCTGCCTGTACAACCCGGCGATCACGGTGTCCAACAGCCGCGGCGCGGACCGTTTGGTGAGTGCCCTGTTCGGGCCCACCCAGGCCTCCGTGGAGGACCCGGGTCTGGAGGTGTACGCCGAGCGGTTGGCGGGCATGGACAGCCAGGCCCTGCAGCAGGAGGCCAACGGCTTCGCCCGCGCGATGCACGACACCGGCCTGGTGTCGGCGTACCAGCCGGTGTTCCTGCGCTTCGCCGTGTCCCAATCCACCGACCTGGTGAGCGCCGCCCTGGGCCTGAGCGCCACCGGCCGCGACGCCCTGCTCTGCTACCAGGATCTGGTCTACGCGCTGATCGACGCCTCGGTGTTTCCGGAAACCGCCCAGGCCGCCTACGGGCTGGCGCTGATGCTGGAGCGCGGCGTGCTGTTCGCGCCGCCGGTGGCGCCGGCGCTGTGGCGGCAGCTGGGCCAGACCCTGAGCGCCAATGCCGACGCCGCCATCGTCCAGGCACTGAGCGACATCCGGCCGGCCAAGGTGCAGCTGATCGCCGGCGTGCTCGGCGTGCTCGGCCTGCCGCTGGGCGTCGGCCAGGGCAACAACCCCACCTGCCAGTCGGCGCGGGCGATTTCCATGTGGGCCTACAACGATCCGGACTACCTGCTGCAGATGATCGTCTGGGCCACCCGCGACGACGACCTGGTGATGCACTTCGAGGGCCAGCGTCTGTCCTCCAAGGAGCTGGCGCTCACCACCCCGGCCATCGCGCCGCTGGACGTGGACGCGGTGTCGGCGGTGCTGGTGCCCCACCTGGACCGCATCTATCACGCCATGGGCGCGCTGTGCGCGGACCGGGGCGACGACCCGCACCGCTGGATCAATCCGGAATTCCACGGCTGGTGGGTGGGCCGCGGGTTCAAGCTGGCGGTGGACCTGCCCACCGGCAAGCTGAGCAACTACGACGATTTCGTGCGCTACTTCTACGCCTGCTACCACCCGCTGCACAACGGCAACCAGCCGTTGATCTATCCGCAGCCGGTGGGCCTGGCGGTGACCGACAGCGCCGCCCGTTTCGTCGGCTGGCACGCCATCACCATCCAGCGGGTGACGCTGGATCAGGACGAAGTGATGCGGGTGTATTTCTACAACCCCAACAACGATTCCGGCCAGGACCTGGGCAACGGGGTGAAGGTGTCCACCGAGGGGCGCGGCGAGCGCTTCGGCGAATCCTCCCTGCCGGTGGCGGAGTTCGTGTCGCGCCTGTACATCTTCCACTACGACCCGCTCGAACACATCGACCCCGCCAGCGTGCCGGCGGAGGACGTGGCGGAAGTGGAAGCGCTGGCCCGAGGCAGCTGGGCACTGGAGCGCTAGTCTTCCCGGAAGGCGTCGCGGTGGAACTCGGCGGCCTCTTCCACTTCGTTGATGCCCGGCGCCCAGGGGTCCTGCGGGTCGGCGCCGGCCATCACTTCCAGGGTGGCGTGCACGCCCCGGGCCAGGGATTCGGTGTGGTAGCCGCCCTCCAGCACCATCACCAGGCGGCCGTCGCAATGGCGGTCGGCGATCTCACGGGCGATGCCGGCCATTGACGCGAAACCCTCGTAACTGACGTTCATGGCGAGATCGAAACGGTGCGCGTCGAAGCCGGCGGACACCAGCACCAGGTCCGGCCGGAAGGCCTCCGCCGCCGGCACCAGAATGTCCCGGAACGCCTTCAGCATGGCCATGTCGCCGGTGCCGCCGGGCAACGGCACGTTCACCGTATAGCCCTCGCCCAGGCCGCCGCCCACTTCCGCCAGTGCTCCGGAACCGGGATAGAACGGCGCCGCGCGATGGGTGTCGAAAAACAAAACATCCGGATCGGCCCAGAAGATTTCCTGGGTACCGTTGCCGTGGTGGGCATCCCAGTCGATGATCAATACCCGCCGGCAATCCAGCGTCGCCTGAGCATGGGCGGCCGCCACCGCCACGTTATTGAACAGGCAAAAACCCCGGGCGCGGACGGATTCCGCATGGTGGCCGGGCAGAAACGCGGCGTCCGGATCCGGCCGGTGATCCAGCATGCGCGCATCCTGGAACAGTATCACTTCACGGTCACCGATCATGGTGCCCCCGTCCGAGTTAACCTCCTTTCCTTATACAGGTTCGCGGCCCCACGGCAAGACCCGCGGACGGCGGGGCCGCCGCCACCGGAAAACGGGCACAAAAAAAACGGGGCCCGAAGGCCCCGCTTTTCCTGCCCGGCGCGGTTAGGCGCCGGCGATTTTCAGCATCGTCTTACAGAGCGACGATGTTTTCCGCCTGAGGACCTTTCTGGCCCTGAGTTACGGTGAACTCAACGCGCTGGCCTTCGGCCAGGGTTTTGAAGCCGGTGCCCTGGATAGCGCTGAAATGCGCGAACACGTCAGGGCCGTTTTCCTGCTCGATAAAACCAAAACCTTTAGCTTCGTTGAACCACTTAACGGTACCGGTGGTGGTGGACATAATAGTCTCCTGATCATTCAGAAAGTAATGAAAGCCCGCTTGGGGCCGGTTGTGCTGGAAGTCTTACGGTTACTTATGAAGGTCAGGACGAACGCTAACTGGTAGGGCATCGAACAGGGATTCATAAATACGTGCATACTTTCAAGCTGTGACCAAGGATACACGCCTTCCGGTCCCAGTCAAAACTATTTCGCTCCGCCCGGCACGCCGGGCCCGGTCATTCCCGGACCCAGGCGAGCGCGGCGCTCTTTTCCTCCAGCGGAAACGCCTTGACCGCCACGGACGGCATCAACCGATCGGTGACCGATACAATTTTGTGCACCCAGGAACGGTCGGTGACCACCGCCTCGCGCTCGAAACGGCGCCAGTTGCCAAGGCCGAACTTCATATCCTTGAACAGCGCCTCCAAACCGATGCCGCCCAGGGATACCAACTCCACATACAGACGAATCTTGTCGTGGCGGGTCAGCCGGTCCTCGATCTCCGCCAGCACCCGGTCGAAAGTCTCGTTGTCCACCTTGCCGTCGATGCGAAGCCCGACGATGTGATCGTCCTGTAGCTCAATCAATTCCATCATGACACCACTCCTTTGTGCCTTGCCTTAACCGTTTAAATGCGGCGGCTCTAAAGCTTTCTCAAGGGGGGCCGATAAAAAACGACAAGGGCAATCTTTAACTTCTTATTTTTCCTTATATATCAGAACGTTAGGCCCGTTTATTGCATCCGTCCAGCCAGCCCCCGGGGCCTTCCCGGTCAATGCATAAGCAGGAGCAGGACATGCAAGACAACACCATTCTGAAGCTGGCCTACGACATCTCCCGAATGACCCGCGACAAGGTCGGCGCCATTGAGTCGATCATGACCACCACCAAGATTCTGGCGCTCAACGCACGCATCGAAGCCGGACGTGCCGGCACCGCCGGCGCCGCCTTCGGCGTGGTCGCCGAGGAAATCGGCAACGTCTCCGAGCAGATCAATCACATCGCCTCGGATTTCCGCGACGCGGTGGAAGCCCACACCAGCGAAATCGAAGAAGCCGGCGGCCGAATGCTGATCGACTTCCGGGGCCAGCGCTTCACGGACCTGTCCCTGAACGCCATCGAGATCATCGACCGCAATCTGTTCGAGCGCTCCTGCGACGTACGCTGGTGGGCCACGGACAGCGCCCTGGTGAGCGCCGCCGCCAACCCGGATGACGCCGGCGGGCTTAAGCATGCCAGCGAACGGCTGGCGACCATCCTGCGCTCCTACGTGGTGTATCTGGATCTCTGGGTCACCGACGACCGGGGCCGGGTAATCGCCAACGGCCGTCCGGATCGCTACCCCGGCGCCGTGGGCCTGGACGTATCGCGCAGCGCCTGGTTTCAGCAGGCCATGCGCACCGGCGGCGGTGACGAGTTCGCGGTCACCGATATCGCCCGCAACCCGGCGCTGGACGACGCGGCGGTGGCGACCTATGCCACCGCGATCCGCGAGGGCGGACAGGAGAACGGGGACACCCTCGGTGTGTTGGGCATCTTTTTCGACTGGACGCCGCAGGCCAACGACGTGGTCGAAGGGGTCGGGCTCAGCGACGAGGAACGCGGCGCCTGCCGGGTCATGCTGCTGGACGCCCAGCACCGCATTATCGCCGACGCCACCGGCAAGGGAGAACTGGGCGACCACTATCCGCTCAATACCCGGGCGCCGGACGGCGCCACCCTGGAACGGGGCTACTACGTGGACGGCGAGCGCCTGGTGGCCTTCGCCCTCACCCCCGGGTACGAAACCTACCGGGGGCTGGGCTGGTATGGCGTCATCGAATGCGACCTGGCCCAGCGTGGCGGGTCATAACGCCGCCAGCCAGCGGGCCACGGCCTGGCCGATCTCCACCGGGGAGTCTTCCTGCAGGAAGTGGCTGCCCTTGACGGTGACTTCGGTCTGGTTCGGCCAGCTTCGGCAGAATTCCCGCTGGCGCCCGATCAGAATCGACCCCGGCTCGGCATTCACGAACAGCTTGGGCACCGGGCTGGCCGCCAGCCAGCGGCCGTAATCTTCCACCAGCCGGACCATTTCCGCCGGCTCGCCTTCGATGGGGATCTCACGGGGCCAATTGAGGGTCGGCCGGCGGTCCTCTTCGAGTTCGAAGGGGCGGCGGTAGTGAGCCATCTCCACATCGGTAAGACCGCGCAACACGGAGCCCGGCAGCACCGCCTCCACGAACATATTGCGCTTGAGAATCAGATCCTCGCCTTTCTCGGACCGGAACCCCCGGAAAATGCCCCGGGCGGCTTCCGGCCAATCGTCCCAGGTCACCGGCATGACGATAGCTTCCATATACGCGATCGCCCTGACCGCGTCCGGGTGCTGGCTGGCCCAGTGGAACCCCAACCCGCTGCCCCAATCGTGCACCACCAGGGTCACGTCGCGGTCCAGGCCCAGGGCCGCCAACAAACCGTCCAGGTAATGGTAGGCGGTCAGGAAGCCGTAGCGGCCGGGGCCGTCACTGGCGGGGAGCTTCTCGGAATCGCCCTGACCGATCAGATCCGGAGCGATCACCCGGCCGCTGCCAAGCAGTTCTGGAATCACATTGCGCCACAAATACGAGGACGTGGGGTTGCCGTGCAGGAGAACGATCGGGTCGCCCTCGCCCTGGTCCACGTAAGCGATGCGCTTGCCGTGAACATCCTGGAAGTGCTTCTGGTAGGGCATCTGGTCGGAAATCATGGGCACGGCCTCCTGGAAGTGAGCGGCTTCCAGCTTAACGAACAGGCAAGGATTTAACAGTATCCCGCTAGCCGCCGGAGCGGCCGACTGGTTAGGGTAACCGGAGCCCAACAAGGAAGGAGTACCCCATGAAAACCCTGACATTCGAAAACGGCGACGCCATGCCGATACTCGGCCTGGGGACCTGGAAATCCGATCCCGGCGATGTCTACGGCGCGGTCAAGGAAGCGCTGCGGCAGGGTTACCGGCACATCGACTGTGCCCGTATCTACGGCAACGAGGCGGAAGTGGGCCAGGCCCTGTCGGAGTGTTTCGCCGACGGCACCGTCAGCCGCGAGGACGTGTGGATTACCTCGAAGCTGTGGAACAGCGCCCACGCGCCGGACGATGTACAGCCAGCCCTGGAAAAACCCTCGACGATCTGCAGCTCGACTATCTCGATTTGTACCTGATGCACTGGCCGGTGGCGCTGACCCCGGGCATCAGCTTTCCGAAATCCGGCGCCGACATTCTGGCCCCCGAGGACATGCCGGTGGCCGATACCTGGCGCGCCATGGAACAACTGGTGGACAACAACCTGACCCGTCAGATCGGCGTCTCCAACTTCAGCGTGCGCAAGCTCACCGCGCTGTTGGAAACCGCCCGCCACCGCCCGGCCATGAACCAGGTGGAACTGCACCCGTATTTGCAGCAAGCGCCCCTGGTGCGCTTCTGCCATGACAACGGCATTCAGGTCACCGCCTATTCGCCGCTGGGTTCTTCCGACCGGCCGGACAACTTCAAGGCCGAGGACGAACCGGTGCTGCTGGAAGACCCGGTGATCCGGTCCATCGCCGAACGGCACGACGCCACCCCGGCCCAGGTGCTGATCAGCTGGGCCCTGCACCGCGACACCGCGGTGATCCCCAAATCCGTGAACCCGGAACGCCTGGGGCAGAACCTGGCCGCCGCCGACCTGACCCTCAGCGACGACGACCTCAACGAAATCGCCGACCTGGACCGCCACCGCCGCTACGTGGACGGCGCCTTCTGGGCCCAGGAAGGCAGCCCCTACACCCTGGCCACGCTCTGGGACGAGTAACCGGCCTCGCCGGGACCGCGCGGTGCCCGTCATCGCGCGGTTCACGCCTTTACCCTTTTTTACCGGCCCCGCAATCCGCACCACTTAACCCTCCGCGCGGCCCATGCAATCATTGGCGGGCTCGACATCGGCGCGCTCTGGAATGTCCGCGCCGCCCGGCCATTGATGGACGCACAGATGCCGCCACAACACTTCCCCGAACCGGATCAGGACCGCCCCCGGGCTGACTTCCAGTCCGTCAATGTACGCTCGGCGATGCTCACCGGCATTTTTCTGTTGCTGGTGATGTACACCCTGTACGCCGCTGCCACCCTGTTCATGCCGCTGATGGTGGCGTTCCTTACCAGTTTGATTTTTACCCCGGTGGTGCGGGCGTTGCGGATGTTGAAAATCCCACCCCCGGTAAGCGCCGCGGTGATCGTAATAGGGGTATTGGGGCTTGGCTTCGGCGCGCTTTACGGCCTCTCGGAACCGGCCATGGAATGGCTGCGTAAAGCCCCGCGCGACCTGCGCCAGCTGGAACAGGAATTCCATCAGTTAAGCGAGCCGATGCAGCAGCTCAAGCTGGCCAACGCCCAGATCGAGGACATCACCCCCGGTGACGAGAATCAGCAAAAAGAACAGGCCCCCGGCTGGAGCCCGGTGAAATGGATCCTCTCCGGCACCTGGTCGGCGCTGTACGGCATCACCCTGAGCGTGATTCTTCTGTACTTCATGCTGGCGTCCGGGGACACCTTCCTGCGCAAACTGGTGCGCGTGATTCCTCAGTTCGAACATAAAAGGGCGGCGGTGCAGACCGTGCGCCAGATCCAGACCAGCGTGTCGGTGTATCTGGGCACCATCACCATCATCAATGCCTGTCTGGGCGCGGGCGCGGCGTTGATCCTCTATCTGCTGGACATGCCCAACCCGATCCTATTCGGGGTGATGGTGGGCATGCTGAATTTCGCGCCCTATATCGGGCCGATCGTCAGTGGCGTGATACTGCTGTTTATCAGCAGTCTGAACTTCGACGGCCTCACCCAAGTGCTGCTGCCGCCGTTTCTGGTGATGGCGCTGAACGTGCTGGAAGGCCAGTTCATTACCCCGACGGTGGCCGGCCATCGCCTGGCCCTGAGTCCGGTGGCGGTGTTCCTGTCGATCCTGCTATGGGGCTGGATGTGGGGCGTGGTCGGCATCCTTATCGCGGTGCCGCTGCTGGTGTGCATCAAACTGGTGTCGGACAGCGTCTCGTCGCTGCGTCCGCTGTCCGAATTCCTGGGTCGTTAACCGCAAGCGCTCTACCTCAACGCAGTTGGCTGTCCTTGCTGCCACGCCGGTTATAGCCCTCCGAGCGAGCTTCATCGCGCTCGGCCTGGCAGAGCGTGCAAAGCCGCACGCCAGGCAACGCCTGCCGGCGCGCCTCCGGGATCGGCGCTTCGCACTCCTCGCAATGGGTCAGACTTTCGCCCGCAGGAAGCCGACTGCGGGCATGCTGCACGGCGGAATCCACGGTGTCGTCGATTTGATCCTGAACGGCCCCTTCCGGGGCCCAGCCGGTCGCCATGGCGTCGCTCCGCTAAAAAGACACTTCAATGTAACTCTGGTGGCGCGCCATGTTAAGCCTGACACGCCGTAACGTTAGTCTTTGCTACGGGAGACATTTGCAGCTAATTAGCGTTCAAGCCATATGTCCGGGAAAGCAGCACTCTCTTCCAATGGGCCTCACGCTGCTGAATGCTTTGCTCACTATCGTGAAGATCGGTGATTTCCAAGATAGAAAATTGGAAATGGCCGGCTGATTCAGCCCCCATTTCATTCAATAGCCCTCTCATTTTTTTGTTACCCCCATGCCCGGAGGAAGAGTACTGAGTCCAGCGCTGCCAGATCCCACCTTCGCCGGAAGCACTACCAACGTACAATCGACCCGATGCGCTATCGACGATGAGGTACACGCCTGACACGCTGGAAAGGGCCGTGCGCCATGAATCGATCGACTGCCGAACGATCGTATCCAGTTCCGCTTTGGTTAAATGTACCGCTTTAAAGCCAGGAAACTCCGCAATCGACAATCGCTCTGCTTTTATTTCAAACAGATGCATCCCGTCCGCCCAGTTCTCCGCGTTCAGATAAGACTGCCGGCCACTACGGGCAAACGTAATCACTAACCTGCCCGCCATATCGGCGCAGGTGGCATCACTGCGTAGATCGTACCGATAGCTCTTTCGCTCCGGCTTCCATTGTGCACCATTCGACTCGTAAAGCCCCGCGAAGAGCCAACGGTGTGTTTCCGGCAACTGAATCAAAGCTACCACGTAAGGCCGCTCGAAATTTCGGCGTTTTTGCCAGGATTGCCACTCATGGAAATCCCCGTCTAGATACACATCCAGCGGATGCTCTTCGCCATTCCACGTGGCTAGATGAATCTTGCAAGTATCTGCCGCTATAGATGGATTCATTGCCGCCAGGAAACTGAATAATTCCACCCTTTCCTCCACGAGTTTTACAGTACCGCGTTTAGATCGACCGCGCCGGGACAGTCAGCCACCGGCGTACAACGGCATCGCCAGGGTGGCCTGCAGCACCCGCCCCACCGGGCCGTCCTCATCATACAGAATGGTGTCCACCAGGCCGGTGCCGTTGTCCTGCATACGGGCGCGGGCGTCGAGCCCCAGCCAGTCGCCACGGGGGTCGCGGTGCAGGTAGAGGCTGAGATCCGAATTGATGCTGCCCATGTCCGGCGCCAGCCGCAGCTGGGCGATGCCGTTGCCGAAATCGGACAAGGTCGCCGCGCGCACCAGGTCCGAACAGGGCTCCCCGGCCACCACCGGCACCGGTAGCGACATCCACACCCGGCCCTGGCCCTGGCCGCCGACCCCGTCCAGCACGCAGATGCGGGCGGTGGTGTGCAGCCCCCGGGGCGTCCAGCCGCCGCCCTTGCCGTCGCCGCCCACCTCGGCAAGGGTCATCACCGGGCGGTCGCCGCGCGGTTCCAGGCCGCCGGTTTCAAACCGGCCGAAGTCGGGCACCTCGGCGCCGGCCTGCTCCAGGAACAGGCCGCTGGCCCGGCACACCTCGACGCCGTCGGCGAGCAACGACGCTTGTAACACCCGCAGGCGCCGCCCGGCGCGCACCACCGCCAGCTCCGCGGTCAGCGGCGCCGCCGGCACCGGTCTCAAAAGATCCACCGTGAGGCGGCTGAGCCGCAGCCCGGTGTCCGCGGTGGCCTGCTCCATCAACAGCGCCAGCAGCCCGGTGGGCGAGCCGCCGTGCAGATGGCTGGGGCTCCAGGGTCCGCCGGCGCTGGCGGTGGGTACGTAGGTCTCGCCCTGGCGGACAAACAATGACTGATCCACTTCCGATACTCCCCTTTCTGGTCCCGATGCAAACGCCCAAGCCTAACCCAGACGGCGCCCATGCGGGGAACGAAACACTGGGTGCGGCGGGCGCCGTGCGCTACAGTAGCGCCCGCGCCCGACACCCAGACCGAGGATCCGCCGCCCATGTCCACCACGCCCCGCCCGCCGAACCGCCCCAACATCGTGATCATGGTGGCCGGGGGCATTCTGGTGGCGCTGGTGGCGATCGTGTTCGCGCGGCTCGCCTACGGTCTGATTCTGCCGCCCATGCGCGACGATCTGGGCCTGAGCTACCGGCAGGCCGGCACCCTGGGCACCGTCACCGCGCTCGGCTATCTGCTGTTCGTGTTGCTGGGCGGCATCGCCGCCGGCCGTTGGGGTGCGCGCAACGCGGTGGCTACCGGCCTGCTGATTCTCACCGCCGCCTTCGCCGGTCTGGCGGCGGCCAGCGACTATCCGGTAATCGTCGGACTGATGGCGCTGCTGGGCCTGGGCACCGCCTTTTGCTTCGCGCCCATGGTGTCGCTGCTGGCCACCTGGTACCCGGAGAAACGCGGCATGGTGATCGGCTGCATGGCCGGCGGCGTGGGCGCCGGCATCTTCGCCACAGGGCTGCTGGTGCCCTGGCTGTCCAGCCAGTTCGGGGAGCACGGCTGGCGCCTAGCCTGGGGCCTGTTCGCCGCCCTGGCGGCGGTGGCGGTGACTCTGGTTCTGGCGGCGGTGCGCGACCCGGCGCCGGTGGCCCACGATCACCCGGACCGCCCGGCCCCGGCGGACAAGTGGCGCATCTACCGCAACCCCCGCGTAATCGTCATGGCCTCTCTTTACGGCATTATCGGCATGGTCTACATCATCCAGGCGATCTTCATGGTCAGCTACGTGGTGGAATCCGGGTTCGACGAGGCCACCGCCGGCTGGCTGATGGCCATGTCCGGCCTGCTGTCGGTGGCCGCCGGCCCGCTGTGGGGCACGCTGTCCGATGTCTGGGGCCGGGGCAACGCCCTGACCCTGGCGATGACGGTGGTCACCGTGGCCATGGGGCTGCCGCTGATCGACCAGAGCCTGGCCCTGTTCTTCGCCCACTTCCTGCTGATGGGCTGCGCGGTGAACGGCGTCTTCACCATGGTCCAGGCCGCCAGCACCGACCAGGTGGCGCCCCGCCACATCCCCATCGCGTTCAGCTACGTGACGGTGTTCTTCGCCGGCGGCCAGTTCCTGGGGCCGGCCATCGCCGGCTGGCTGATCGAGGCCACCGGCGGCTTTCGCCTGGCGGTGGCGTTCACCTGCGTGGCGCTGCTGGCCGGCCTCTACCTGGCGCAAAAACTCCGCCGTTTCCCCGCCGGCCTGGCGGTGGACTGAACGCCACCGACTTGGCGGCGCGGCGGCCATGCCCGCCATTATCATCATTGGCCATTCCTGATTAGAATGTGCGGTTTCCCGGCGCCCAGGGTGCGCCCGGACCCTCTTCCACGGATGTCGAACCAGGGCGCGGCGATGAGCAACGGCAGGCCCACAAACGTGAACCATGACGGCGCGCTGAGGCAGCGGCTGGCGGACCTGGGCGTACGCGCCGCCGGCGCGCCGCTGCCCTGCTTCGGCGAACGGCTGGCGCGGCTGTTCGACCTGTCCGACACCGTGGCGCTGGACGCCGCCAACGTGGAAGCCCGGGACGGCCATTTCGGTGCCGACAAAAAAGCCGCCGAGCGGCTGCGCGCGGAGTTGGAAAAGCTGCGTCACAGCCAGCGGGCGGCCATAGAAGCGAGCGTCACCGACGAGCGGATCGGCACCCGCAACGGCCTGCCCGCGCCGGAGGCCGGCCCGAGCCCGGCCGAGCCGCCGGACTTCGAGCCCTACCGCCGCTTCTATCAGAGCAAGCAGCGGCAAATGGCCGCCGCCGTGCCGCCGCTGCGGCTGAAGGCACGCGGCGCGCTCACCGACCACGGCCCGGCCCTGGCGCGGCTGGCGCGCATCGACGCGGTACTGGACAACACACTCACCGGCTATGCCCGCAAGGGCTTCGGCGCCGTGCCCGGGGTGCTGGAGAAGCGCTTCCTGGCGCTGTGGCCGGACCGCCAGCACAGCCTGCTCAGCGACGCGCCCGGCCAGGAGCCCCAGGATTGGATGCGGGAAGGCGCCTGGCTGCACCGCTTCTGCCAGGAGATGAAAACCATGTTGCTGGCGGAGCTGGACGCCCGGCTGGAGCCGGTCCAGGGCTTGCTTTCGGCGCTGCAAAACGACTCACAAGGACCTCAATGACACGCTTTTTATTCGTACTGGTATGTCTGCTCGGCGCGGCCACCGTGGCCTGGGTGGGCATCGGCTTTCTCGGCACCAACCTGGTGGCCCTCACCGCCACCCTGCTGATCGCCTTCGTGTACGCCTTCGGCTTCCTGGAGCTGCGCCGCTTCCGCGCCGACAGCGCGCAGCTGGCCCGGCAACTGGAGACCCCGCCCGGCGACGGCGACGCCCTGGAGCGCTGGCTGGCCGAGCTGCCCGCCGCCCTGCGCGGCGCCGTGCGCCGGCGCGTGGACGGGGAAAGCACGCCGCTGCCCGGCCCCATGCTGACACCCTACCTGTCCGGCCTGCTGGTGATGCTGGGCCTGCTGGGTACCTTTATCGGCATGATCGTCACCCTGCAGGGCGCGGTCAGCGCCCTGGAAGGCGGCAACAACCTGGCCGCCGTACAGAGCGCCCTGGCGGCGCCCATCGCCGGGCTCAGCCTGGCCTTCGGCACCTCCATCGCCGGTGTCGCCGCCTCCGCCATGCTGGGGCTGGGCGCCACGCTCAGCCGCCGCGAGCGCACGCTCGTCGGCCGCGACCTGGACGCCGTGCTGCGCCGGGATCTGCGCGCGTTTTCCCTGAAACATCAGCAGCAGGAGGCGTTCCGCGCCCTGCAGTCTCAGTCCGACGCCTTCCCCGCCGTGGTGGATAGCCTGCAGGCGCTGACCCGGCGCCTGGAACAGATGGGCGACCAGCTCAACAGCGCGCTCACCGACAATCAAAAGCAGTTCCACGAGCAGACTGCCGAGCACTACCGCCAACTGGCGGCGTCCGTCGGCGACAGCCTGAGCACCAGCCTGGCGGACAGCAGCCGGCTGGCGGCGGAAAGCGTCCGCCCGGTGATCGCCGAGGCTCTGGAACGCCTCAACGACCAGGCGGCGCAGAGCCACCAGCGCCTCAACACGCTCACCGAAAGCCAGCTGAGCCGGATCGCCGAGCGCTTCGACACCACCACCGAGCAAGCGGCGCGCCACTGGCGCGAGGGCCTGGCCGAACATCAACAGACCGCGCAAAGCCTCACCGACAAGGTGGCCGCCGCCCTACAGGAACACAACGACCGCTTCCAGGCCCACGGCGACGCCCTGCTGACGCAGATCCGCGACGATCAGCAGCAGGCCCGGACCGACAACCAGCAACGCCTGACCGCCATCACCGAGCGCTTCCAAGAGGCCGGCGACGCCACCGCCGAAGGCTGGCGCCAGGGCCTCGAGCAGCAACAGCAAACACTGGCGCGACTGGTCAGCGACCTCGGCGACACCCTGAGTGGCCACACGGAGCGCTTCCAGCACACCGCCGACGGCCTGGTGGAAGGGCAGCGGCAAGGCCTGGACACCCTGCTCGCCCGCACCGGCGAGCAGCTCAGCGCCCTGCGGGATCAGGAGGCGGCGCGCGGCGACGCGGCCACGCAGCGCCTGGCCGACCTGGAAGCCACCGTCACCCGCCACCTCACCGAGCTGGGCACCGCCCTGGAGGCACCGATGACGCGGCTGATCGAAACCGCCTCGGAGACGCCCAAGGCGGCCGCCGACGTGATCAGCCGCCTGCGCGAGGAAATGGCGCAAAGCAGCGAACGGGACAACGAACTGCTGGAGGAACGCCGCCGCATCATGGGCGAGCTGGACGCCCTGCTCACCGCCCAGCAGCAGGCGGCCGGCGTGCAGCGCGACGCGGTGGAAACGCTGATCCGCGACGCCGGCGGCGTGCTCAAGGAGGTCAGCGATACCTTCGCCGGCCAGGTGGACGCGCAGACCGACCGCCTGGACGAGGCCGCCGCCGACATCACCGGCGGGGCCCACGAGGTGGCCAGCCTGGGCGACGCCTTCGGCACCGCGGTGAACCTGTTCAGCGAGTCCAACGGCAAGCTGCTGGATAACCTGAAACGCATCGAGACGTCCCTGGAGCAGTCCGCCGCGCGCAGCGACGAGCAGCTCGCCTACTACGTGGAGCAGGCCCGCGAGGTGATCGACCTGAGCCTGAGTTCGCAAAAGGAAGTGATCGACGCCCTGGCCGCCCTCAAAGCCAACGAGGCGCGCTGATGGACGAGCTTCACGACGGCCAGGACGGCGCTCAGTCCACCCCGGTGTGGGCGATCTTCTCGGACCTGATGGCGGCGCTGGTGGGTATCTTCGTGCTGCTGCTGGTGTGGGTGATCGGCATTCAGCTGGAACTGAGCCAGTCGCTGGAGCAGGAACGCGCCAAACTGCAGGCCGAGCAGCAACGACGCCAGGCGTTGGAAGAGGCGCTCGCCGACCCGCTCGCCAGCGGCCGCATCTCGTTCCAGAACGGCCGCATCGGCATCAACGGCAGCGTGCTGTTCGCGCTCAACGCGGACCGCCTGCAGCCGGAGGGCCGCGCGCTGCTGGAGAGCCTGGTGGAACCGCTGCAAACCTACCTGGCGCAACACGACGAGCTGCTGATGGTGAGCGGCTTCACCGACGACCTGCCGATCCAGCAGGGCAACCCGCGCTACGCGGACAACTGGGGCCTGTCCGCCCAGCGCGCGCTCACGGTCACCCGTACCCTGATTGATCAGGGCCTGCCGGAGGCACGCATTTTCGCCGCCGCGTTTGGCGATAACCAGCCGGTGACCGCCAACGTGGACGACGCCGCCCGCGCCAAAAACCGGCGCGTGGAGATCACCACCGTGCCGCTCGCCGACGCCACCGCCGGCGAGCCGGAACAGACCGGGCAACGCGATGAGTGAGGTGCTGGCGCAACTGGAAGCCCTGCGCCAGACCGGCGCCCACCACCGCGACCCGGTGCGTTTCGCCTATCTGGAGAGCTTCGCCACGCGCCTGGCCGAAAGCCGTCGCGCGCCGTCGCAAAAGCATCAGGAAAAACTGGAACAGGCGCTCGCGGACTACCGGGCCCGCTCGGACGCCGACGACGATGAAAGCCAGGGCGATCGCGCTACGCCGCGGTACGAATCCCCGCTGGCCACGTTGCTGACCCGGCTGCGTGGCGATGGCGAAGCGCCCATGGAGCTGAAAGCCCTTGCGCCGATCCGCGAGGCCCAGGCCCGACAGCAGTTGGCCGCGCGCATCCAGCACGCCATCACCCACGTACCCGGCGACGCCGGCCCGCTCAACGCGCACCGGCAGGTGGCCCGCGCGCTGGCCGCGCTGCAGGACATCTCACCGGACTATCTGGAGCATCTGGTCACCTACCTGGATGACCTGATGGTGTTGGAGAAAATCCCCGCCACAAAACGATCGTCGTAAAACCGCGAAAGGTGGCACCTTGTGGGAGCGGGCCTTGCCCGCGAAAGGGAGCGAAGCTCCCGGCAGGATGCCAGAGACTTCTCTAACGGCGGTACAAACAGCATCTCTGGGATCCTGCGGGGCAACCTTTGCCGGCAAGCGTTGCTTGCCTTTCGCGGGCGGGGCCCGCTCCCACAAAGCCCGCTCCCACAAAGGCCGCCACCACAAGGGCCCGCTCCCACCAGTGTCGCGGCTATGACTCTTCCAGCTTGTCCTGGGTGCGCAGCTGGAAGTCGCTGGCGTCGTGGCGCTCGCGCAGTTGTTCGCTGGGCTCGCCCCAGGCGCGGTTGACCATGCGGCCGCGCTGCACGGCGGGGCGCTCGGCGATCTCCGCTTCCCAGCGCAGCACGTTCTTGTAGGTGTGCGCTTCCAGGAATTCGGCGGCTTCGTACACCTTGTTGGTGACCAGGGCGCCGTACCAGGGCCAGACCGCCATGTCGGCGATGGTGTAGTCGTCGCCGGACAGGAAGCGGTTGTCCGCCAGGCGGCGGTCGAGCACGTCCAGCTGGCGCTTCACTTCCATGGTGTAGCGGTTGATCGGGTATTCGTATTTCTCCGGCGCGTAGGCGTAGAAGTGGCCGAAGCCGCCGCCCAGGAACGGCACCGCGCCCATCTGCCAGAACAGCCAGTTGAGGCATTCGGTGCGCTTGGCCGGATCAGTGGGCAGGAAGGCGCCGAACTTTTCCGCCAGGTAGAGCAGGATGGCGCCGGACTCGAACACGCGCACCGACGGGTCCTGGCTCTGATCCACCAGGGCCGGGATCTTGGAGTTGGGGTTGATGTCCACGAACCCGCTGCCGAACTGCTCGCCCTCGGTGATGCGGATCAACCAGGCGTCGTACTCCCCGCCTTCGAAGCCCTTTTCCAGAAGCTCTTCCAGCAGCACCGTCACCTTGACGCCGTTGGGCGTGGCCAGGGAATACAGCTGCAGAGGATGCTTGCCCACCGGCAGGTCTTTGTCATGGGTGGGGCCGGCGATGGGCCGGTTGATGCTGGCGAATTTACCGCCGCTTTCCGCGTCCCATTTCCAGACTTTCGGAGGCGTGTAGGTGTCGTCGCTCATAACTACTCTCTCGGTCAGACAAACGAAGTAATGCCCGGGTTTAAAGGCAAAGAATGACAAGATAACGCTCAAGACGGCGGCAAGATAGCCGCGTGATGCCCCATAACCCGCCGATCCTTGCCCGATCCTGGCGCCGCTCGAAGCGCGCCGCCGGCCGCTTTCTTCCGCCCCTGAAACAACTGTGCTAACGTCCGAGCGACCTTCCCGGACCGACCCTGACTGTGGAGAACACGCTTGCCGGCGGACCCGAAACACAGCAACAAAGCCGCCCTCGACAGCGAGCAGCAACTGGTGGAAGCCACGGTGGACGGCGTGCAGGACAGCGCGCTCACCGAGACGCGCCGCAACCAGATCTGCGACGCGGCCCTGTCCCTGTTTCTGGAAAAGGGCTTCGACGCCACCACCATCCGCGACATCTGCGCGCGCTCCGGCGTCAACCAGGCGAGCATCTACGATTACATCGCCAACAAAAACGACATCCTGCGCCGGCTGCTCAACAAACTGTGGTTCGCCCAGGACGTGCCGACCCTGGCGGAACGTCTGGAGCGCGACCCGGACGTGCCGTTCGAGGATCAGGTAGCGGCGTTCTTCCAGGACGTCTGGACCAAGAAGCGCCAGGGCACCCTGCTGATCTACCGCTCCATTCCCCACCTCCGCGACGAAGACCGCAAGACCATGCGCGCCCGCGACGAGACGGTGCTCAATGCCTTAGCCGACCAGCTGCGCGAACGCACCGGTCTGCCCGAGGACGACCCGCGCGCCGAAGTGGTGGCCAATATGATCGTCTTCCTGGCCGCGTTCGCGCCCATGCGCGACTGGCTGAACCGCGACATCGACGACACCGTGATCCTCAAGACGGTGGCCGCGGCGGTCCGCGCCATGGTCGACCAGCTGGGCGAAAAGCCTAATTAATTCAGACGCTTACCCGGCGAAATAGCATTCCATTATCCCTGATTCCGGTGTGACCCGCCGGTCAACGGCGCTTGACTTGCCGCCACGATCCGCCTTAGCTTGATTCCTGACAAGTGTCAGCCAGCCCACGGCGCTCGCCGTGCATAAGGAGAACAATTGACGCCCGAAGACGCCCAGGCGCATATCGCCGCCAGCGATCCCCGCTTCGCGCTCACCGAGGCGGTGATCGGCGGAGTCCGCTATCCGGTATTCGCCAATGCCCCGGCACACCTGCGCGTGCTGCTGGAAGACGCCGCCCCCGCTTATGGGGACCGCGACGCCCTGGTCTACCAGGACGAACGCTGGCGCCACGCCGAGCTGTGCCGGGAGGTGAGGCGCGTCGCCAACGCCCTGGCCGACGACCTGGGCGTGCGCCAGGGCGACCCGGTGGCGATCGCCATGCGCAACTACCCGGAGCTGCCGATCCTGATTCTGGCGGTGGCCGCGCTGGGCGCGGTGGCGGTGCCGATGAACGCCTGGTGGTCGGAGCAGGAGCTGGCCTACGGCCTGACGGACTGCGGCGCCCGGGTGGTGTTCGCCGACGGCCCGCGCCACCAGCGCATCGAGAAGCTGGCCGCCGACAACGGCCTGACGCTGATCGCGGTGCGCGACGCCGAAGCCCTGCCCGGCCGGCCGCGCTATGAACAGCTGCGCGACGGCGGCCGCGACGACCGCTGGCCGGATGTGACCATCGCCCCGGACGACGACTTCGCCGTGCTGTACTCCTCCGGCTCCACCGGCAACCCCAAGGGCGTGGTGCTCACCCATCGCGGCGCGATCTCGGCGGTGTACTCCTGGATCATGGCGCGGTTGATGGCACCGCTGGTGGCGGACCCGCCGCCGCCCCTGCCGGAGCCGGATCAAGTTCAGCCACCCTCGTTTCTGGTGGTGACGCCGCTGTTCCACGTCACCGCCTTGCAGTCGAATTTCCTGCAGGGCCTGGCCAGCGGCGCCACCCTGACCCTGATGTACAAGTGGGACCCACAAGAGGCGGTGCGCCTGATCAAGCGCGAGCGCATCACCCGCTTCACCGGCGTGCCCACCCAGTCCGCCGAATTGATGGATACCGCCCGCGCCCTGGGCGAAAGCCTGGACACCCTGGAAGCGATCGGCGGTGGCGGCGCCAAGCGGCCCGCCGCCCAGGTGGGCCAGCTCGCCGAGGCGTTCCCCGCCGCCGCCATCGCCTCCGGCTGGGGCATGACCGAAACCAACGCCCTGGGCATTCTGATCGGCGGGCCCGACTACGTGGCTCATCCGGAAGCCGCCGGCCGGCCGACACCGCCGCTGCAGGAGATGCGCATCGTCGACGGCGACGGCGTTGAGGTGCCCACCGGCGAGATCGGCGAGCTGACCGTGAAAAGCGCCGCCAATATGCGCTGCTACCTGAACCAGCCGGAGGCCACCGCCGACACCGTCCGCGACGGCTGGCTGTACACCGGCGACCTGGCGCGCATCGATCAGGAAGGCCTGATCTACATCGTCGACCGCAAGAAGAGCATCATCATCCGCGGCGGCGAGAACATCGCCTGCCTGGAAGTGGAAGGCGCCCTGCACCGCCACCCGGACGTGGCCGAAGCCGGCGTGTTCCCGATTCCCGACGAGCGCCTGGGCGAGATCGTCGGCGCCGGCGTGCAGCTCAAGCCCGGCGCCCGCGTTGACGAGGCCGGGCTGCAAGCCTTCCTGGCCGACCACCTGGCCGCGTTCAAGATTCCCGACCGCCTCTGGCTGCGCAGCGATCCGCTGCCCCGGGGCGGCACCGACAAAACCGACCGCCGCGCTTTGCGTGCACAATGCCTGGCCGCCGACACCGAGGCGGGCGCCCCCATCAACGAGGAGTAAACACCCATGGGTAACGATACCGATCTGAACAACCTGGCCATGTCCGAAGACGCGCGCCCGCTGCTGGACGCCCTGGCCAAGCACATCCGCGAGAACGTGGACCCGATCACCGAGGAATTCCACCGTCTGGGCGAAGGCCGCGCCGAGCGGTTCAGCTACGCGCCCGGCCAGCTGGAGCTGCTGGAAACCGCCAAGAACAAGGCCCGCGAAGCCGGCCTGTGGAACTTCTTCCTGCCCAACGCGGAAACCGGCGAAGGCCTGTCCAACCTGGACTACGCCTACATCGCCTTCGAGCTGGGCAAGAACCCGCTGGCGTCCCAGACCCTGAACTGCTCCGCGCCGGACACCGGCAACATGGAAGTGCTGGAGCGCGTCGGCACCCCGGAGCAGAAAGAGAAGTGGCTCAAGCCGCTGCTGGCCGGCGAGATCCGTTCCTGCTTCGGCATGACCGAACCCCAGGTGGCCTCCTCCGACGCCCGCAACATTGAAACCAGCGCCGTGCTGGACGGCGACGACTGGGTGATCAACGGCGAGAAATACTACATTTCCGGCGCCGGCGACCCGCGCTGCAAGATCATGATCTGCATGGTCAAAACCAGCCCGGACGCCCCCACCTTCCGTCAGCAGTCGCAGATCCTGGTGCCCATGGACACCCCCGGCGTGCAGGTGCTGGGCCCGATGCGGGTGTTCGGCCACGACCACGCGCCGCACGGCCACATGCACATCAAGCTGGATAATGTGCGCGTGCCGAAAGAAAACATTCTGTGGGGCGAAGGCCGCGGCTTCGAGATTTCCCAGCTGCGCCTGGGCCCGGGCCGTATCCACCACTGCATGCGCTCCATCGGCTCCGCCGAGAAAGCCCTGGACCTGATTCTCGAGCGCGGCATGAACCGCGAAGCGTTCGGCAAGCAGATCATCAACCTGGGCAAGAACATGGAGACCGTGTCCCGCGCCCGCATCGAGATCGAAGCGATGCGCATGATCGTCCTGAAAGCCGCCAAGGCGATGGACGTGATGGGCAACAAGGAAGCGCGCATCTGGGTGTCCATGGCGAAAGCGATGGTGCCGGAGAAGTGCTGCCAGATCATCGACCAGGCGATCCAGATCCACGGCGCCACCGGTGTCAGCCAGTGGTCGCCGCTGTCCGAGATGTACATGCAGCAGCGCACCCTGCGCCTGGCCGACGGTCCGGACGAAGTGCACCACAACGTGGTCGCCCGCAACGAAGTGAACCGCTACAACCAGACCGGAGCGTAACGCCATGGTGGAGACCAAGCTGTTCGATCTGACCGGCAAGGTGGCGCTGATGACCGGCGCCTCCAAGGGCATGGGCAAAGCGATGGCCCACGCCCTGGCCGCGCATGGCGCCACGGTGGTGATCTCCGCGCGCACCCAGGAAACGCTCGATGAGACCGCCGCCGAGATCAACAAGGCGGTGGGCGCGGAGCGCGTGCACGCGGTGGCCGCCAACGCCGGCCGCAAACAGGAACTGGAGACGCTGGTGGAAAAAACCCACCAGCTCGCCGGGCCGGTGGACATTCTGGTCGGCAACGCCGGCGTCAATGTGCACTACGGGCCGATCTCCGAGATCCCCGACGACGCCTACGAAAAAACCATGCAGGTGAACGTGCAGGCCAACCTGTGGCTGGCGCGCCTGGTGGCGCCGGATATGATCGAGAAAGGCAACGGCTCGATGATGTTCACCGCCAGCGTCGGCGCCTTTAAACCGTCCGACACCCTGGGCGTGTACGGCACCTCCAAGCTGGCGCTGATCGGCCTGGTGCGCAACCTGGCGCTGGAGTACGGCCCCCAGGGCATCCGCGCCAACGCCATCTGCCCGGGCCTGGTGCGCACCGATTTCGCCAAGGCGCTGTGGGACAACCCGGAAGCGGTGAAACGCGCCAATTCGCAGATTCCGCTGCGCCGCCTGGGCGAAGCGGACGACTTCGAAGGCCTGGCCGTGTTCCTCGGCTCCGACGCCAGCCGCTACATGACCGGCCAGGCGCTGACCGTCTGCGGCGGCTCCTTTATGTGGAGCTGAAATTGTAGGAGCGGGCCCTGCCCGCGAAAGGCCGGTGCAACCGGCCGGCAGGATGCCAGAGACGCCTTTGATGTTCCGCTTTTTGAGGCCTCTGGGATCCCGCCGGCAAGCGGAGCTTGCCTTTCGCGGGCGGGGCCCGCTCCCACAAGGCTCGCTCCCTAGCGACATAGGAGAATGACATGGAACTGAAAGATCGTATCGTGGTTGTAACCGGCGCGGCCGGAGGTATCGGTCGCGCCTTGGCGCAAGCGTTTGCTGAAGCCGGTGCGAAGAAAATCGTGTGCGTGGACCTGGACGGCGATGGCGCGGAAGCGACCGCGAAGATGGTCGACGGCATTGGCCGCAAGGTGGATGTCTCCAACGAGAACGACATCAAGGCGCTGATCGACGACACCGAAAAAGACGTGGGCCCGATTGATCTGTTCTGCTCCAACGCCGGCATTTCCGTGCCCGGTGGCCCGGAAGTGGCCAACGACCAGTGGCAGAAAATCTGGGACATCAACGTGATGGCGCACATCTACGCGGCCCGCCATCTGGCGCCGAAGATGATCGAACGGGGCGGCGGTTATTTTCTCAATACCGCTTCCGCCGCCGGCCTGCTGTCGCAGATCGGCTCGGCGCCCTACGCGGTGACCAAGCACGCCGCCGTGGGCCTGGCGGAGTGGATCGCGCTCACCTACGGCGACGACGGCATCAAGGTGTCGGTGCTGTGCCCGCAGGCGGTGCGCACCAACATGACCAAAGGCAAGGAAGACCACGTGGCCAGCGTGGACGGTATGATGGACCCGGAGCCGGTGGCCCAGGCCTGCCTGGAGGCCATTGAGCAGGAAACCTTCCTAGTGCTGCCGCACAAGGAAGTGCTGCAATACATGCGCAACAAAACCGAAAACTACGATCGCTGGATCGGCGGCATGCGCAAACTCAACCGCAAGTACCGGTAGAGGCCGCCGCTAGGCTTCACCGATATCTTCGTTCCAAAGAGCCGGATGGTCGCGGATAAAATTTTCCATTAACGCCGCGCCTTCCGGATCATCCAGATCGATCACCGTGACCCCGTTGTCACGCAGCCACTGCACGCCGCCCGCGAACGTCCGCGACTCCCCCACCACCACGGTGCCGATTTTGAACTGGCGCACCAGACCGCTGCAGTACCAGCACGGCGCCAGGGTGGTAACCATGATGGTACCCCGGTAGTTGGGCTGTCTGCCCGCTTTGCGAAAGGCGTCGGTTTCCGCGTGCACGGACGGGTCGTTCTCCTGCACGCGGCGGTTATGGCCGGCGCCCAGCAGGGTGCCGTCGGCACGGAACAGGGCGGCGCCAATCGGGATGCCGCCTTCCTCAAGCCCCTGCCGCGCTTCGTCCAGCGCCACGCGCAACATCGCCGCATAGTCCAGGCTCATAATCCGTCACCCCCACATGCGCGGCAGCACGTCGGTCTGATCCGCCGCCTTGCGATGGCGCGCCACCATGACAATGTGCCCCACGATCATCAGCAACAACAACCAGCCGGCCCAGCCATGGAACAGATTGGCGGGCACCTGCATCCACTCGATTTCCTCGCCGCCGAGACCGCCCATCAGCGGAATGCCGAACGGCTCGAACGGCTTGCCGCCGCCGTACTGGCGCAGCAGGGCGAAGGCGGGAATGCCCAGCAGCAGCGCGTAGAACGCCAGGTGCCCCAACCTGGCGGCAAGGCTCACTGACGGCGGGCGCCGGGACAGATTGATCAGCGCCCACAGGGCACGCAGGATGATCAGTACAAACAGCAGGAAACCCAGCGGCTTGTGGGTGCCCCAGAAAAATTCTTCCACGGCGGTGTCGGACAGCAGCGCGTGGGCGCCGGCGCTGAGAAACTGCCACACCAGAAGCAACGCCATGCCCCAGTGCAATACCCGGCTCACCGTGCCGTAGCGGTCGTTGGAATCCTGTATCGGCATACCTTCCCCCTCTGGCTGAATGGAACCTTTCTGAATAGACCCATTGATTGTAAGGCGGTTCCAGCCTGATACCTTCCTTACAAAAACAAAAGGGGCACGCCAGGCGTGCCCCTCAGGTTGCGGTGTAACAGCGCTTCGATCAGTCCAGGTCGAAGCGGCCCAGGTTCATTACCTTGTCCCAGGCGGCGACGAAGTCCTTCACGAACTTCTTCTCCGCGTCGTCCGCGCCGTAGACTTCGGAAAGCGCGCGCAGCTGGGAGTTGGCGCCGAACACCAGATCCAGACGGGTGCCGGTCCACTTCAGCTCGCCGCTGCTGCGGTCACGGCCTTCGAACAGGTAGTCATCGTCTTCGGACTGGGGCGCCCAGGCGATACCCATGTCCACCACCACCTTGAAGAAGTCATTGCTGAGCGCTTCCGGGCGGTCGGTGAAGACACCGTGTTTGGAACCGTCGAAGTTGGCGTTCATGGCACGCATGCCGCCCACCAGCACGGTCATTTCCGGCGCAGTGAGAGTGAGCAGCTGGGCACGGTCGATGAGCAGATGCTCCGCGGGCAGGGAATACTTTTCCTTGCGGTAGTTGCGGAAGCCGTCCACGAAGGGTTCCAGGTATTCAAAGGAATCCACGTCGGTCTGCTCCAGCGAGGCGTCCGTGCGGCCCGGGGTGAACGGCACGGTGACGTCGTGGCCACCGTTGGCGGCCGCTTTCTCCACACCGGCGCAACCGGCCAGCACGATCAGATCCGCCAGCGATACTTTCTTGCCACCGGACTGGGCGTTGTTGAACTCGCTCTGAATGCCCTCCAGGGTCTTCAGAATCTTGTCCAGCTGCTGCGGCTCGTTCACTTCCCAGTTTTTCTGCGGCTCCAGACGCAGACGGGCCCCGTTGGCGCCACCGCGCATGTCGGAACCGCGGTAGGTGGAGGCGGACGCCCAGGCCACTTTCACCATGTCGGGAATGCTGAGGCCGGAATCCACGATCTTGCCCTTGAGGCTGGCGATGTCCTTGTCGTCGATCAGCGGATGATCGACCTTGGGCACCGGGTCCTGCCAGATCAGTTCTTCCTGCGGCACTTCCGGGCCCAGGTAACGTTCAATCGGGCCCATGTCCCGGTGGGTGAGCTTGTACCAGGCGCGGGCAAAGGCGTCGGCGAACTCTTCCGGGTTTTCATAGAAGCGGCGGGAAATCTTGCCGTACTCCGGATCGAAACGCAGCGACAGGTCGGTGGTCAGCATGGTCGGCTTACGCTTCTTGGTTTTGTCCTGGGCGTAGGGGATGTCCGCTTCCGCGTCCTTCGCCACCCACTGCTGGGCACCGGCCGGGCTCTTTTCCAGTTCCCATTCGTGCTTGAACAGGTTGTCGAAGAACAGGTTGGACCACTGGGTGGGCTTCTGCGTCCAGGTCACTTCCGGGCCGCCACCGATGGTGTCGTCGCCGAAGCCGGAGCCGTGGCTGCTCTTCCAGCCCAGGCCCATCATTTCAATCGGCGCCGCTTCCGGCTCCGGGCCCACCAGTTCCGGGTCGCCAGCGCCGTGGGTTTTACCGAAGGTGTGGCCACCGGCGATCAGCGCCACGGTCTCTTCGTCGTTCATCGCCATGCGGCCGAAGGTTTCGCGGATGTCGTGGGCCGCTTTCACCGGGTCCGGCTCGCCGTTGGGACCTTCCGGGTTCACGTAGATCAAACCCATCTGCACCGCCGCCAGCGGGTTTTCCAGCTCGCGGTCGCCGGAGTAACGCTTGTCGTCCAGCCAGGAGTCTTCCACGCCCCAGTAGATGTCGCCCTCGGGTTCGTAGAGGTCCTCGCGGCCGCCGGCGAAACCGAAGGTCTTAAAGCCCATGGATTCCAGCGCCACGTTGCCGGTGAGTACGATCAGATCGGCCCAGGAAATTTTATTGCCGTACTTTTTCTTGATCGGCCACAGCAGGCGGCGGGCCTTGTCCAGGTTGACGTTGTCCGGCCAGCTGTTGAGCGGCGCGAACCGCTGGGTGCCGGTGCCGGCGCCGCCCCGGCCGTCGCCGATGCGGTAGGTGCCGGCGCTGTGCCAGGCCATGCGGATAAACATCGGGCCGTAATGGCCGAAGTCCGCCGGCCACCAGTCCTGGGTGTCGGTCATCAGATCAGTAAGGTCTTTTTTCAGCGCCGCCAGATCCAGGCTTTTGAAGGCTTCCGCGTAATCAAAGTCCTCGTCCATCGGATTGGACATGGACGAATGCTGATGCAGGATGTCCAGCCGCAGCTGATTGGGCCACCAATCCCGGTTGGTGACGCCGCCGCCCGCGACATTGTTGTTATGGAAGGGACATTTGCTCTCGGACATGATCGTTCTCCTTGCTTTATCATCGCGCTGAGTCGCGCCGTCATCGCTCGGGGTTGCCGTTAGGCCGCCATTACTACCTTACTTGTATTACCTTCCACCCCCACCCTGCCAATACAGCCTGACAAATACCCTGATAGCTTTTGTTACTAAGGGTAGTGTCCGCGTGAAAGAAGGGTCATGCAGCGCCGGGAATTTCCATCTAGACTGGTCCACTGAATGTCCAATCCGGAGCCGCCTTCCATGGGAGCCCGCCCCAAACACCGCGACCGCCTGGTGCGCGCCGCCGCCGAGCTGTTCCGCCAGCGCGGCTACGCGGCCACCGGCATCAATGACATCCTGGGCCTCGCCGCGGCCCCCAAGGGCTCGTTCTACCACTATTTCCCCGGCGGCAAGGAAGCGCTGGGCGCGGAAGCCGTCCGCTACGCCGGTGACCGGGTTACCGACACCCTGCAAACCCTGCAGCGGGACCACCGCACGCCCGCCGCCGCGCTGCGCGCCTACGGGGCGCTCCTGGCCGGCTGGCTGAAGGATTCCGACTACCGGGACGGCTGCCCGCTGGCCACCACCGTGCTGGAGGTGACGCCCCAGTCCGAACCGATCACGGCAGCCGCCCGGGAAGCCTACGCCGCCTGGCGCCGGACCCTCGCCACCCTGATCGACCCTGATAACGCGGACGGCGCCCAAGCCCAACGCCTCGCGTCGTTGGCCATCTCCGCCCTGGAAGGCGCCCTGATCCAGGCGCGGGTGGCCCGCGACCCGGCGCCGATCCACGACGCCTGCGAGCAGATCGCGGCACTGATCGACACTCTCTGAAACACCGCCTGAACGGTCACTCATGACCCACGCCGGAATTGACCGGGGTGCCAGATTATATAGACTGGTCTATATTATTATCACGGAGCATCGCCATGACCCGCATCCCCGAAGGCTTCCAGCCCCACGCCCGCAAGAGCGGCTTCACCGCCCCCTGGGAACCGATCTATCACCGCCCCCACGACAACGGCATCAGCCTGGGCGTGCACGCGCGGGAGGCCCACGCCAACAGCCGCGGCTTCGTCCACGGCGGCCTGTTATCCGCCCTGTGCGACAACGCCATGGGCCTGAGCTGCCTGCCGCATCTGGAGGACAGCACCCTGCCGCCGCTCAAGGGCCTGGTGACCGTAAATCTGAACCTGGACTTCCTGGGCAGCGCCCGCGTCGGCCAGTGGCTGGAATTCCGCGCCGACGTCACCCGCACGGGCCGCAGCCTCAGCTTCGCCGGCGCCACCGTGCTCGCCGATGGCCAGCCCTGCGCCCGCGCCACCGGCGTGTTCAAAGTCCAACGTTGATCTGGAGACGTCCCATGAGCGACCACACCGCACTACTGAATCGAATACGCCAGGTCTCCGCCCTGGCACCGTTCAACCAATGGCTGAATTTGCACGTGGAGCACGCCGAGGCCGGCCGGGTCATTCTGCGGCTGGACTGGCGCGATGACTTCGCGCAATACAGCGGCCACCTGCACGCCGCGCTGATCGGCGGCCTGATCGACACCGCCTGCGGCTTCGCCGCCGCCACGGTGGCCGGCAACGTCACCGCCTCGCAGTTTTCGGTGCGCTGCCTGCGCCCGGCGGTTGCCGGTGCGTTCCGGGTCACCGGGCGGGTGGTGAAAGCCGGTAAACGGCAGGTGTTCGCCAGCGCCGAGCTCGGTGACTGGAACGACGAGAACGGGGAACCGTTTGCGGCCGGTGACGCGGTCCTGGTGCCGATACCCGGATGACGGCTCCCTTCCTTGAGCGGGTTAGCCCTAGCTTCCGGCATCGTCCGCCGGCACCGCTGTCGGGTCCATCCAGAACATTTCCCAGACGTGGCCGTCCAGGTCCGCCAGGCTGCGGTTATACATGAAACCCAGATCCTGGATCGCATTGATGTCCGCCGTGCCGCCGCTCGCGTCCGCTTTTTCATTGAGCCGATCCACCATGTCGCGGTCATCGCAGCTGAGGGCCAGCAACACTTCACTGGCGGTGGCCGGCGGGATCGGCCGGTCGGTGAAGGTGCGCCACTTCTCATGGGTGAGCAGCATTACAAAAATGCTGTCACTCCACACCATGCAGGCGGCGGTGTCGTCGGTGAACTGCGGGTTATTCTCGAACCCCAGCGCCTGATAGAACGCCATGGACGCGGCGAGATCGGCGACGGGCAGATTGACGAAAATCATTCGGGACATGGTTCGGTTCCTGTCTGGCAATCGAAAGGGGCCCTGCAACGGGCGTCGGGAACTGGTCGAACCCCCTGTCCCGGCTTCGACATTCGGGCGTCTACTTTTTCCCAGAGGCTCCGTTTCGTCGCTCGCCGATCACCCCGGCACCCGCCAGCCCCATCAAACGACGGAACTTGGGGCACTCCAGATGGCTGGGCGCGGAACAGGCCGCCGCGTGGCGCAGCCCGTCGCGCATGGCGGTCAGCTGTTTGATCGATTGATCCAACTCGTCGGCTTTTTCCAGCAGCTGTTGCCGTTCGATCCTGGGACGCCCGTCGGCACCGAACATGGCGGCGATTTCATTCAGGGAGAAGCCGGCCGCGCGGCCCAGCGCAATCAACGAAAGCTGCTCCAGCACGCCGGCGGCGAACACCCGGTGCAGGCCACGCCGCCCCACGGAGGCGATCAACCCCTTCTGTTCATAGAAACGCAATGTGGACGCCGGCAGGCCGGAACGGCGCACCACTTCGGAAATATCCATAGCCCTTGACCTCAAGTCGACTTTAAGTAGCAAGCTGTCTTCATCGCCCAACGAAGACACCGACTGGAAGACGCCATGACTCTATTAGCGATTATATTTTTTATCGGCGTGGGAGCCACCGCCATCATGGATCTGTGGGGCTGGCTGCGCCAAAGAGTGTTCGGCGGCAAGGGGCTCGACTACGGCCTGGTCGGCCGCTGGATCGCGCACATGCGGCACGGCCGCTTCCGGCACGACAACATCGCCGACGCGCCGAAGATGCCGGGCGAGCGCCTGATCGGCTGGAGCGCGCATTACGGCATCGGCATCGTCTTCGCCGGGCTGTTGATCGGGTTAGGCGGCGCCGAATGGGTGGCACGCCCCACCCTCGGCCCGGCCCTGGCGGTGGGCATCGGCACGGCGGCCGCGCCGTTCTTTCTGATGCAGCCCGGCATGGGCGCCGGCATCGCCGCCTCGAGAACCCCCAGGCCCAACGCTGCGCGCCTGCAAAGCCTGCTTACTCACGCGGTGTTCGGCCTGGGGCTCTACATCGCGGCCTGGGCCACGTCCTTATAGGCAGCCCGCCCTTTCCTGGCATCGCCGGCAAAACCGTGCTGTTATCGGCTGTAGGGGGAACCGCTCAACATTTGCACAAAATTGCCCTCTTCCCAAACCACGCCAACCTGAGGTAACGTGAACACCTGTACACAAACAGCATAATAACGAGTGAATACAGGAGCCCAGGCCATGACCCAGGCGCAGGACCCGAAACCACGGAAAGGCTGGCTGAACAGGCTGGCGGCGATCACCGACATGTTCGCCTTCCCGCTGCGTACCTCCCATTACGTGGAGCTGGTGAACCCGCTGTGGACCACCCACCGTATGCACGCGCGGGTGGTGGACGTGTGGGACGAGACCAAGGACTGCCGCACCATCACGCTGCAGCCCGGCCCCAATTGGCGGCTGCACCGCCCCGGCCAGCACATCCGGGTGGGCATCCCGGTGGATGGCCGGCACTACACCCGCACCTACACGATCTCGTCGCCGCCGGAGCGGGACGACGGCCGCTTCACCATCACCGTGAAGAAAATCGACGGCGGCCGCTTGTCGCACCACATCGTGCGCAACCTGAAGGTGGGCGACTTTATTCCGGTGGGCCTGCCCCAGGGCGATTTCTACCTGCCGGACGCCTCGCCGATTCAGCCGCTGTTCATCACCGCGGGCAGCGGTATCACGCCGGCCAGAAGCATGCTGCACAGCCTGATCGAGCAGCAGCGCCTGCCGGACACGGTGCACATTCATTACGCGCCGCACGAGTTCGACACCATTTTCGGCAAGGAGCTGCGCAAGTTGAACGCGCAGCACCGCCACTACCACCTGCACGAAGTGCACACGCAGAAGGAAGACGACAACGCCGCCTACTTCAGTCGCGAAAAGCTGGAGCAGGTCTGCCCGGACTGGCGCGAACGGGACTGCTACGCCTGCGGGCCGCCGGGGCTGCTGGCCGCCCTGGAAGAAGTCTGGGAAGAGGCCGGCCTTTCCAACCGCCTGCACATCGAACGGTTCCGCGCTGAGCTGGCGCCGATCCCCGACGACGCGGTGGGCGGCAACGTGCGCTTCGCGCAGAGCGAGCTGGACGTGGACGCGGACGGCCAGACCAACCTGCTGCGCATCGCCGAGGACGCCGGGCTCAACCCGCCCCACGGCTGCCGCATGGGCATCTGCCACACCTGCAACACCACCTTGAAATCCGGCTGCGTGCGCGACCTGCGCAGCGGCGAATACATCAACGAGCCCGGTGCCATCGTGCAAGTCTGTGTGTGCGCCACCGCCGGCGACTGCGAACTGGACATCTAGGAGGTCATGATGAGTAAGCGACAGGGTTTACCCGTGGATCTCACGGAAGAACAAATCGACGAATTCGGCCGCGAGATGGACGCCATCTATTACGAGACCCTGGAATCCCGGGGCGAGAAAGACCGGCTCTATATTCTGCGGCTGATCCGCATTCAGCGCAGCATGGCGCTGTTCGGCCGGCTCACCATCTACGCCAGCCTGTTCCTGCTGCCCGCCTGGCCGCACGCGCTGGCCGGCTGGGGCACCACGCTGATCGTGATGGCGCTGGGTGTGATCCTGCTGGGCCTGGCGAAGATCCTTGAGAACATGGAAATCGCCCACAACGTGCTGCACGCCCAGTGGGACTGGATGAAGGATCCGGAGATCCAGTCCAACACCTGGGAGTGGGACACCATGAGCCCGTCCGACCGCTGGATGCACTCGCACAACGTAGTGCACCACACCTGGACCAACGTGCTGGAGAAAGACCTGGATGTGGGCTACGGCATCATGCGCGTGACGCCGCTGCAGCCCTGGAAGCCGGCCTACCTGCTGCAGCCGTTCTACTTCGTAACGCTGATGCTGCTGTTCGAGGAAGGCGTGGCCCTGCACGAGCAGGCGATCATCGACGTGGGCGAAGGCAAGAAAAAACCCAAGGAAATCCTGCCGCTGATGAAACACATCGGCCGCAAGATCTGGGGCCAGGCGCGCAAGGACTACATCATGTGGCCGGGCCTGGCCGCGCTGGTGTCGATCCCGATCTCCTTCTTCGTGCCGGAATCCCCGCTCACCGTGTTCCTGCTGGTGGCCGGCGCCAACTTCGTCGCCAATATCATCCGTAACATCTGGGCGTTCGTGATTATTTTCTGCGGGCACTTCCCCGCCGACGTCTACAACTTCACCGAGGAACAGGTGGAAGGCGAATCCCGCGGCCAGTGGTACATCCGCCAGCTGCTCGGCTCCGCCAACATCACCGGCGGCCCGCTGTTCCATGTGATGTCCGGCAACCTGAGCCACCAGATTGAGCATCATCTGTTCCCGGATATGTGCAGCAACCGTTATCCGGAAGTGGCACCGCGCGTGAAAGCGCTGGCCGACCGCTACGGCCTGCCGTACAACTCCGCGCCCCTATGGCGGCAGTTCGGCACCACCTGGCTGAAGAACCTGCGCCTGGCGTTCCCGGGCGGCACCCTGCCGCCGGAACCGGCGCGGGCGTAACCGGCGGGCGGCGCTCGCCGCCTTTCGGGGAAGGTAAAATCAAGTATGGCCCGATGGACAGCAATGCCTCGGGCCGCGCATTCTCGTTGCCCCAGTCATACGGAAATGACCCTGGTATGCAGCGCATTGCCATTATCGGCACCGGGCCCACCGGCCTCTATACCCTTGCCGCCCTGATCGACGGCCAGCAGTCGCTGGCGATCACCCTTTATGAGGCCGGTGACCAGGCGGGCGTCGGCATGCCCTACGACGAGCATGCCAATCACCGGGCCATGCTCGCCAACATCGCCAGCATCGAGATACCGCCGTTAACCTGTACCTATCTCGAATGGCTGCGCGAGCAATCCGCCGGTTTTCTGGCCGGCTACGGCGTGGCCAAGGAGACCCTGCACGACCGGCAGTTTCTGCCACGCGTACTGCTTGGCCATTATTTCCGTGCCCAGTTTCTGGCGTTGGTGACGAAAGCCACGGAGCGCAACCACCGGGTAACGGTGTTCGAAGGTTGCCGGGTCACCGATCTGCAGGCCGGCGACAACGCACTGCGCCTGTGGACCAACCGCCACGCCGAGCCGGCCCACTTCGACCGCGTGGTGATCGCCACCGGCCATGTCTGGCCCTCCACGGCGGAGGGCGGACCCGGCTACTTCCCCAGCCCTTGGAGCGGCCTGATCGGCACCGCCATTCCGGCCGGCGCGGTGGGCGTGCTGGGCACCTCGCTCAGCGGCATCGACGCGGCCATGGCGGTGGCGGTGCAACACGGCTGCTTTCAGGAGCAGTCCGACGCCCCGGACAGCACGCTGCGCTTCGAACTGAACGGGGACAGCGCGGACCTGTGCATCACCTTGATGTCCCGGTCCGGCCTGCTGCCCGAGGCGGATTTCTATTGTCCGATTCCCCACCAGCCGCTGCGCATCGCCACGCCAGAAAGCATCACCAGGGAAATCGATGCCGGCGCCGAAGGCTTACTGGATCGCGTGTTCACCCTGATGGCCCGGGAAATCCGCGATGCGGACCCGCGATGGAGCGACGGCATCGCCCTGGAAGAACAGAACGCCGACACCTTCGCGGACGCCTATTTCGCCAACCGCGCCGAGCGCAATCCGTTCCGCTGGGCGCAACGCAATCTGCTGGAAGTGGAGCGTAACAAACGCGACCGGCACACCGTGCCGTGGCGCTACGCGCTGCTGCGCCTGCATGAGGTGGTGGAGGACATCGCGCCGCATCTCAACGAGCACGACCGGGAACGTTTCAACACCGGCCTGCGCCGGGTCTTTATCGATAACTACGCGGCGGTGCCGCCGGAATCGATCCGTCGGGTGCTGGCATTGCGCGCCGCCGGCGTGATCGATGTGCTGGCAATGGGCCAGGCGTATCAAATGGACATCGGTGATCACGGCACCGTGATTAAAACGGCCGAAGGTGAGCACCGCTTTCAGGTGTTTATCGACGCCCGCGGGCAGAAGGCCCTGGACCTCACCGACCTGCCCTTCCCCCGGCTGCGGGATCAGTTGCTGGCGCACAGCGACGAACTGCCGCCGGTGGGCGACAACTACACGCTGATGGTGCCGGAGATCGGCGGCCATCGTATCGCGCTCGCGGCACTGCCGTTTCTAATGCACGACCGCCCCTTCGTGCAGGGCATCGCGGTGTGCGCGGAAATCGGTGCCACCATCGGCGGCTCGATTCATCGCGCGGCGCAACGCCGCCGCCCCTGGTTAGCCGGCTACGACGACGAGCATTGAGACACCGGTTTACGGGTTCAGGACCTGGTCCTCGGTGAGGTTCTCGGTGTCCTCCGCGAACGAAAAGAACGAGGGTTTCCGGTCGATAAAAATCTGCCCGGACAGCGTCCAGGCGTCGCTGTCTTCCAGCAGCCCCACCGGCAGGGCGTAGTGGTTTTCTTCGATGTACCGGAAGAAGATATGGGTGCCGCAGTGCTTGCAGAAGCCGCGTTCGGCGAACGACGACGATTGGAATCTGGCGATGTGCTCCTCACCCTGGAAGATGACGGCCTGCTCGCACTCGGCGGCGAACATGGGGCCGCCGCCCCACTGGCGGCACATCTTGCAGTGGCAGACGACAACCTTATCGGTCTTGGGCTTTGCGATAACGCCGACCGCGCCGCAGAGGCAGGCGCCGCGATGTTCGGTTCTGGAATCCATAATCCTCTCCTGGCCGGGTTAGCGGGACCTAGCTGAAAAGCAGGAAAGCACTCAGTGCCAAAGAAGCACCGGAGACCAGCAGGGCGACGGCAAGGGCGAGCCTGTATTTGGCGAAGCGGGCCTCCGACTCCCTGGCCGCCATTTCCATGCCGTCCAGGGCCTGCTGCAGTTTGTCCGCCAGCACCTGCACGGCTTCCGCGTTGTGGGTGGCGGCTTCCTGCAGCTCCTGGATCTGCTTGGCCACCACCGGGTCGGCCTGGCCGGCTTCGGCGCCACGGGACGTGAACGCGGGGATCGCGATCGAGGCGATCTGGGCCACGTAGGGCGCGACGGCTTTGAGGATCGGGATCAGGGGTGCTGCCATAGTCTTTCCTCCAGTTTGATCCTCATCCTACCGTTATCAGGGCGCCGCGCCTGCCCCGACTTCGTCGAGCATTTCGCCATCTTGCACAGGGTTGGGCTCCGGGGGCAGAATAGTACCAATTATTGGTACTTTCGAGGTGCGCCATGCCAAAGAACACCAGCATCAGCCTCGGCGAGCATTTCGACACCTTCGTCGCGGAGCAACTGAAAAGCGGACGCTATAGCTCCACCAGCGAGGTGGTGCGAGCGGGGCTGCGCCTGCTCGAGGACGCGGAGACCCGCCTCGGCACCCTCCGGAAAATGCTCCAGGACGGCGAAAACAGCGGCGTCGCCGACTACGATTACGACAGCTTCATTGAGGAACTGGACCGGGAAGACGCCACCTGATGCCCACCTTTACGCTTTCCAGGAAGGCCAAAGCGGATCTACGCGCCATCGCACGCTACACGGAACGTCGCTGGGGGCGCGAGCAACGTGCGGCGCCGTGCACATCGTGCGCATTCTGCATAAGCGCATGATGCCCCACGAACACTTTTCCTGAGTGGCTCAAACCAAGCCGATTAGCCAGCCAGATTGCTTCCCGCCCTCGCCGCACGGGCGGCGTGCAGCTTCTTGTAGCTTTCGATCAGGCGCTGGTGTTTTTCCAGGCCGTCCAGGCGTGTGTTGGTGGGCGTCAGGCCGTGGAAGCGGACGCTGCCGTCCACCGAGCCGACCACCGCGTCCAGGGTGTCGTCGCCGTACATCCGGCGCAGGTTGCGCAGGTAGTCGTCCAGCTCCAGCTCGTCGTCCAGAAGGATCTCCAGCACCGCGCTGACGGCGCGGTAGAACAGGTTGCGCTCGACGGTGTTGTCGTTGAACTGCAGGAAGGCTTCCACGCGCTCCAGGGCTTCCTCGTGCTGGCCCAGGGCCAGGTTGATCAGCAGTTTCAGCTCCAGCACGGTGAGCTGGCCCCAGACGGTGTTCTCGTCGAACTCGACGCCGATCAGCGTAATGATGTCGGTGTAGTCGTCGATCTGGCTCTCTTCCAGGTGCTCCACCAGATCGGCCAGCTGGGCGTCGTCGAGGACGTGCAGATTGAGAATGTCCTCGCGGTAGTCCAGCGCCTTGTTGGTGTTGTCCCACACCAGATCTTCCACCGGGTAGACCTCGGAATAGCCCGGCACCAGGATGCGGCACACCGGCGCGCCCAGGTCTTCGTGCACGGCCATGTAGACCTCTTTACCCAGGTCCTCGAGGATGCCGAACAGTTTCTCCGCTTCCTGCTCGGTGCTGCCGGAAAAATCCCATTCGTGGAAATCGTAGTCGGCGTTGTCACTGAAGAAGCGCCACGAGACCACGCCGGTGGAGTCGATAAAGTGCTCCACGAAGTTGTTCGGCTCGCTCACCGCCAGGCTGTTGAAGGTGGGCAGGGGCACGTCGTTCAGATTCTCAAAACTGCGCCCCTGCAGCAGCTCGGTAAGGCTGCGCTCCAGCGCCACCGCCAGGCTCGGGTGCGCGCCGAACGACACGAACACGCCGCCGGTGCGCGGGTTCATCAGCGCCACGCAGGCCACCGGGAACTGGCCGCCCAGGGAGGCGTCCTTGACCAGCACCGGGAAGCCCTGGGCCTCCAGCGCTTCGACGCCTTCCACCAGGTCCGGGTATTTCGCCAGCACTTCTTTCGGCACGTCCGGCAGCGCCAGCTCTTCCTCGATGATCCGCTTCTTCACCGCCCGCTCGAAGATTTCCGACAGGCACTGCACCTGCGCCTCCGGCAGCGTGTTGCCCGCGCTCATGCCGTTGCTGAGGTAAAGATTCTCGATCAGGTTGGACGGGAACCACACCGTCTCGCCGTCGGAGCGGCGCTCAAACGGCAGCGAGCAAATGCCGCGCGCCTCGTTGCCGGAATTGGTGTCGATCAGATTGGAGCCGCCCAGCTCGCGCTCGGGGTCGAAGATCGCCCGGCAATGCGCATCCAGAATCTCCTCGGGCAGCTCGTCGTTGGGGCCCGGTAGGAACCACTGCTCGTTGGGGTAATGCACGAAGGCGCTGTTGGCAATCTCCTCGCCGAAGTACTGGTCGTTGTAGAAGAAGTTGCAGCTCAGCCGCTCGATGAACTCGCCCAGCGCCGAGCACAGCGCGCTCTCCTTGGTGGCGCCCTTGCCGTTGGTGAAGCACATCGGCGAGGCGGCGTCGCGAATGTGCAGCGACCAGACGTGCGGCACGATGTTGCGCCAGGAGGCGATCTCGATCTTCATGCCCAGGTCCTCGAGGATCCCGGTCATGGTTGCGATGGTTTCCTCCAGGGGCCGGTCCTTGCCCTCAATGTAGGTGCGCTTCTCGCCGTCCACGCCGGCCATCAGCAGCGCCTGGGCGTCTTCGTCCAGGTTCTCCACCGTCTCGATCTCGAACTCCGGCCCGGTCTGCACCACCTTCTTCACCGTGCAGCGGTCGATGGAGCGCAGAATGCCCTGGCGGTCCTTATCGGAGATGTCCTCCGGCAGCTCCACCTGAATCTTGAAGATCTGGTTGTAGCGGTTCTCCGGGTCGACAATGTTGTTCTGCGACAGCCGGATGTTGTCCGTGGGAATGTCCCGCGCCTTGCAGTACACCCGCACGAAATAGGCCGCGCACAGCGCCGACGACGCCAGGAAGTAATCGAACGGGCTGGGCGCAGAGCCATCACCCTTGTAGCGGATCGGCTGGTCGGTGACCACGGTGAAGTCGTCGAACTTGGCTTCAAGGCGGAGGTTGTCGAGGAAATTGACGTTGATCTGCATGGGAAAACTACCGGGATTAAGGAGTGTGGCGCGCCATGGCCTTCAGTGGGCGCCATTATCCCGGTTTTGGGGCGGTTCGTCTTGGTTGGCTAAAGCCCGGTCGGGTTAACCCTGGCTAGACCCCCCTGTCATGAATCTCATACGGGCGCAGCAACTGGCTGCAACGACGCACTGTCAGAACATCGATCCGCTCTTTGACGCTATAGATCACTCGATACTGACCGACGATGACCTCCCGAATACGCCGGGCACCGACCTCGGGAACAATGCGCCCGCTCTCAGGAAACTCGACTAGCCGCCCCACCACGGAAAACAGCTCGTCCGCCCAATCGACCGCCGCCTTGGGATTGTCCTCCGCGATATACAGAGCGATATCCTCGACGCGCTCCAAAGCAAGCGGGGACCAGACAATGTTCATCGCGACAGCCGGTCCATAATCCGCGCTTTCGCATCCTCATGGGAGACGCCATCGCCCGCGGCGATCTGTTCTTCCGCTTTATAGATCTCTTCTAGGACCTCCAGGCGCTCCTGCATCCGTTCATATTCGTGGGCATCGACCAGAACCGCCACGCCACGCCCGCGCTGGGTCAACACCATCGGGCGTCGGGTTTCCTGAATCTGCTTTACGAACGTTGCGACGCCAGCCCGGAACTCAGACAAAGGGCGGATATCTTCATCGACATGGACCCGTGACATGGGAACCTCTCTGTACACTATAAAGTACAAATTAGCGTACATTTTCGCCCAGCGAAGAACAAGCCCAGGCGATAAACGTCCGGCTGTTACCCGGTCAGCCCGGGTCGGGTTCGCCGAACAGCTTGCCGCCGCCGGCCCAGTCGGAGGTGGCGATGTCTTCGAAGATCACATAGATACGGGTTATTGAAAGGCGTAGACGTCCATAGCCAGCACACCGTACTCATAGCCGGCGTGCCGATGTTCCATTTTCGCCCCGTCACCCGCCGCGCCCAGCGCGACGAACAGCGGAGACAGGTGTTCTTCGGAAGGGTGGTTGCGGGCGGCGAACGGCGCCTGCTCGCGGTAGCGCACCAAGGACGCCGCGTCGCCCGCCTCCAGCCGTTGTTTCATCCAGGCGCTGAAGTCGCTCACCCAGGACGGCACGGCGGCATCGATGTCGGCGCCCCGAAACTCGTACAGATTGTGCGTCAGCGAGCCGGAGCCGATCACCAGCACCCCCTCATCGCGCAGGCTGGACAGCGCCCGGCCGATGCGCAGGTGTTCGGCCGGCGAGGCGCCTCGTACCACGGAAATCTGCGCCACGGGAATATCCGCCTGGGGGTACATCAGACGCAACGGCACCCAGGCGCCATGGTCCAGCCCGCGGGTGGCGTGGGTCTGCGCCGTCACGCCCTGCCGCTCCAGCTCGGCCACCGCGCGGGCGGCGACCTCCGGGGCGCCCGGCGCGCCGTACTCAATCTCGAACAGAGCGCGCGGAAAACCGCCGAAATCATGGATGGTCTGCGGGTCCGGCGTCAGGGACACCGCCGGCGCGGCGGACGTCTCCCAATGGGCGGACGCCACCAGAATCGCCTTGGGCCTGGGCAGGGTGTCGCCAAGCGTCAGCAGGAACCGGTGGGCTAGGCTCTCCTGGATCGCCAGCATCGGCGAACCGTGGGATATAAACAGCGTCGGCAAACGAGTCATGGTTACCTCCAACGACTGCGGCCACTTGTGAGTTGTCGACTCTAACTTGTTGAAACTATCGGGATAAACGCCGTATTAATTAACTGTCTGTTCCGTTTTTCGAGACAATCAATGAACAAGTTCCAGGAAATGCAGGCGTTTACCGCCGTGGTGGACAACGGCAGCTTCGTGGCCGCCGCCGACGCCCTGAAGGCCTCCAAGGCGGCGGTCTCCCGACAGGTCGCGGACCTGGAGCAGCGTCTCGGCACCCGGCTGCTCAACCGGACCACGCGCAAGCTGTCCCTCACCGACGAGGGGCAGTTGTTCTACATCCGCTGCACGGATCTGCTCTACGGCCTCGCGGAGGCGGAATCCGAGCTCAGCCAGCGCAGCGGTGAACCCTCGGGGCACCTGCGCATCAACGCGCCGGTGACCTTCGGAATATCGCACCTGGCGCCACTGTGGGGCCGGTTCCTGCAGCAGCACCCGAAAGTCTCCATGGAAGTGTCGCTTTCCGACCGCACCGTGGACCTGGTGGAAGACGGCTTCGACCTGGCGGTGCGCATTTCGCGGGCGCCGCATCCCACCTTCATCGCGCGCAAGCTCACCACCACGACCATGGTGCTGTGCGCCTCCCCCGGTTACCTCAAGCAACACGGCACGCCCGAGCGCCCGCAGGACCTCGCCGACCACAACGTGGTCTCCTACACCTACTGGTCGTCCAAGGACGAATGGGAATTCACCGGCCCCGGCGGGAAAAAAGACGTGGTGAGAACGCGGCCCCGGCTGCACGCCAACAGCGGCGATACCTGCATCGCCGCGGCGCTACAGGACCAGGGCATCGTCATGCAGCCGGACTTTCTGGTGCACGACGCGTTGCGGGACGGAAGGCTGGTGCCGCTGCTGGAAGGCTACCGAACCACCGAGCTGGGCGTGTACGCCATCTACACCTCCCGCCGGCAGTTGCCGTTGAAGCTGCGCTTCCTGATCGACTTTCTGGTCGACGCCTTCCAGAACCCGGCCTGGCGGTCGGAGGAATAGCAGGTCTCGATGATTACGCGGCGGAGTCTTGTCCCATATCCCAGCCGGGGAAGACCAACACCGCCGGGTGGCAACGCAAAGCACGGGCCAGGACTTTGGCGCGCTCCACGCCCAGGCGCACGCGGTCGTTCTCAATGGCGGAGAGGGTGGACTGCGCGATGCCCGTGGCGGTGGCCAGGTCGTTCTGGCTCATCTCCTGCAGCTCACGCAGTATCCGGACGGACTCGCCGACGGAGACCTCGATACCCTTTTTCGCTTTACGATACTCACTCATTTCATTGCCTCCCGTAATCGTGGGGAGTGACCTTCTCTACCTGTACGAGCACCTTATCCTTATGAACCTGGTAAATGACGCGGTACTGGATGTTGAGTCGTGAAGACCGGAAACCTTTCCACTTGCCGGACAAAGCCTCGTCGTTGAATCCCCGGATCGCCCGCAGTCCCTGCGGCCCCGAGATGGCGACAATGTCCTTCCACTTCTCATACCGCTTACGAACCTCGACGGGCGCCGCCGTCAGACTCTTTGCCACTTTCCTGTGCTCGAATACATCCCACATACCAAATATGATATGTATACTATATATAGTATGTCAAGGTTGATCAGGCTAAGTCAGCACCATCAATGACGCCATCAGATCCCGCCCGGCGCGGTGCACCTCCTGGATATGCCGGTGGAAGAAGGTTTTGGTCTGCTCGGTCTGCACCACCAGCACGCCATGCAGCTCACCGTCGTGCTCCAGAGGGATGCCCAGGTAGCTCTTGAAACGCTCCTCGCCGGAGCCCGCCACATGGAAGTAGTCGGCGTGGTCCTGGATCACCCGGGCCACCACCGGCAGGCGGGTGCGGGCCACTTTGCCGGTGAGGCCCTGGTCATAGCTCAACTGCTTGCCGATCACGCTCTGGTGCAGGCCGCTGGTGGCGACGATCTCCAGGCTTTGCCGGTCCGGATGGGCGAGGTAGAGGCTGCAGACGTCCACGTCCAGCTTGCGCCGCACGGCGTCCACGCGCTCGTTCATGGGGTTGGCGTTTTTAGTCATGCGAGAGCCGAAGCAATAGCCGTGCCATCGCTCAAACTATTAAAGATATTAAAATTCGCCGGCTATTTGATGGAGCACGCGCTTGCCCCTTTGCATTAGTCGCGAAAGGGGCGTAGCACGGGAAGAGCCTCAAAAAGCGAGAGATCTGTCATGGCTGACAACAACGTAACGGATTACCCGCGTGCGCTGCATCCGCTGCACGCCATCCTGCTTGCCTTTCCATTGCCGCTGTTCCTGGGCGCGCTGCTCAGCGACCTGGCCTATTCGTCCACCTATGAAGTGCAGTGGACCAACTTCGCCTCCTGGCTGATCGCCGGCGCCATGCTGACGGGCGCCCTGGTGACGCTGTGGGCGCTGATCGAGTGCCTGGTCAGCGGGCGGCAGCGCACCGGTAAACACTTCGCCTATTTGATCGTGCTGCTGGTGATGATGGCCTTGGGCTTCATTAACGCGCTGGTCCATGCGAAGGACGGCTGGGCGGCCATGCCCGCCGGCCTGTGGCTGTCGGTGGTGGTGACCTTGCTGGCGCTGATCGCCAGCTGGATCGGTTATGCGGGGCTGCGCGCCCGGGAGGTGGCTCATGCAACTTAAGCCCATGCACGCCAAGACGATTTCGATTCCGGCGCTGGCGCTGTTCACGCTGGCCACGCTCTCCACCTTGACCGCCTGTGGTGGCGACCCGGCTCCGCCGGAGACCGGCCCCAACCCGGCGCTGCCCGACCCCAGCCGCGGGCTGCTGCCCAGCATGGACATTTCCACGCCCACCGAATGGGGCGATGAGAAGCCCACGGTGCCGGACGGCTACCAGATCGAAGCCATCGCCAAGGACATGAAGATTCCGCGCCAGCCCCTGGTGCTGCCCAACGGCGACATCCTGGTGGCGGAAGGCTCCGGCGGCGGCAACGCGCCGGCCAAGCGCCCCAAGGACGTGATCGCCGGCTACATCAAGAAGCAGGGCACCACGTCGGTGAAGCCGGGCAACCGGCTCACCCTGCTGCGCGACGACAACGGCGACGGCCGCTACGAAACCCGGCAAGTGTTCGCCGATAACCTGAACGCCCCCTACGGCCTGGCGCTGATCGACGACACCCTCTATGTCGCCAACCAGGACGCCCTGGTGCGCTTCGACTACGAGGAAGGCCAGACCCGGGCCAGCGGCCCGCCGGAGACAGTCACCGACCTGCCGGCCAAGATCAACCACCACTGGACCAAGGCGATGACCGCCGGCCCGGACGGCGAATTCCTTTACGTGGGCATCGGCTCCAACAGCAACATCGGCGAACGGGGCATGGACGTGGAGGAAGACCGCGCCATGGTCTGGCAGATCGACGCGGAAAGCGGCCGGCACAAGCCCTACGCCACCGGCCTGCGCAACCCCACCGCCTTCGCCATCCACCCGGATACGGACCAGCTCTGGGCGGTGGTCAACGAACGCGACGAACTGGGCCCCAACCTGGTGCCGGATTACCTGACCTCGGTCCAGGAAGGCGCCTTCTACGGCTGGCCGTACAGCTACTGGGGCGACAACGTCGACACCCGCGTCAAACCGCCGAAGCCGGAGAAAGTGGAAAGCGCCATCCAACCGGACTACGCGCTCGGCTCCCACGTGGCCGCGCTGGGCGTGGACTTCTCCGATGGGAACATGGGCGGACAGTTCGCCGAAGGCGCCTTCGTCGGCCAACACGGCAGTTGGAACCGCAGCGTGCCGGTGGGCTTCAAGGTGGTGTTCGTGCCGTTCCAGAACGGCGAACCCGCCGGCGAGCCGATCGACTTCGCCACCGGCTTCCTCAACGACGACGGCAAGGCCCGCGGCCGGCCCGTGGGTGTGACCATGGACCCGGAGGGCGCGCTGATCATCGCCGATGATCTGTCCAACACGATCTGGCGGGTCACACCCACCGGCGGCGACTGATCCGCCCCGCCCCCGCCGGCGTCGTCGCCTAGGCGGCGGCGAAGCCGGCGAACAGCACCAGGAAGCCGCCGATCTCCCCGGCCACCAGGGCCCACATGAAGGCGGTCATCAGCCAGGCGGGCAGAAACCCGGAACCGAACGCGTGCGGCTTCTGCAGTTGGTTGCGCGTGTCCTTGAGCGCGCCGTGCAGAATGTAGCTGCCCACCGCCAACGCGAAGAACAGCACCGACGCCAGCACCGCCAGCACGTTCACCCACTCCGGCCAGACGCTGAGCGAAGCAAAGCGCTCCAGCACCAGGCAGGCAAACGCGTACATCAGGCTCGCCCGGTGGGCGACATCCACATAGTAATGCGCCCGGGCTTTGTCACTGCCTCTGATCTGGATGTACTTCCAAACCCCGGTCAGCAGACCGGTCAGAAAGAACAGCCCGCAACTCCATAACGCCACCGTGCTCGCGGTCATGGCACCCCCATTGGTCATAATGATCGATTTAGAGCATGTTACAGGTTTCAACGGAGACAAAGCGGCACGCTGATTCGGGTGATTTCCGCTCGCGACATGCACCGCAAAGAGAGGGCTGTTTATGAGCAAGCGAAAAAAGACGCCTGAGTTCAAAACCGAAGCCGAGGAACGGACGTTCTGGGAAACCCATGACTCCTCTGACTACGTGGACTGGAGCCAGGCCAAACCCGCTTCTTTTCCGAAACTAAAGCCGTCAACGAAGACGATTTCGCTCCGTTTGCCCGAAGCGCTGCTTGATCGCATCAAGATCGAGGCCAACAAGCGGGATATGCCTTATCAGTCCCTGATCAAGGCTTGGCTTAAGGATGATGTGGACGAGAGCCGGGCCGGGTAAAGGTCGGCGGTTAGCCTCACTACGAATCAAATCTTGAAGCGACGATCCGGCGGGCCCGCCCCGCCGGATCGGTTTTATCGTTCCCCTTCCAGGCCATGCCACACCCGCAGAATAATCACGGCGCTGGCATGGACCGAATAGCGAACGACGTAGCGGCCGAAAGCGATATCGCGGATGGAATCGGGCACCGGCGCCAGCTCAACCGGCGTGCCCATCTCGGGAAAGTCAGGCAGCAGTCGAATCCTGCCGACCAGCTCCGTCGCTACCCTGGCTGCCACGGGCGGGTTGTGGGCGGCGATGAACGCCCTCAGGCGTTTCAAGTCTTCAATGGCTACGTCCGTGTAAACCAGTTTCACTGTCCCGACCCCGGTGCATCCTGCTCATCCTCGGTGCCCCAACTGGCAAGCCAGTCATGAACCTCGCCGGCGTCCACCACCTTCCCCTGGGCGGCGGACTCCATGGCCTCCAGCGTCTGCTGCCAACGCGCTTGCTCAAGCCGTTGTTTCTCGATGTACTCCGAGAGCGCCTGGTTGATTACCCAGCCTTTGCTGCGATGAAGGCGGCTGGCGATGGCTTCCAGATGCTGCTCGACCTCTGCCTGAAGACGAACGGTGGTAACACTCATGGCGGTATCCTCAGCGAAAAACTACAGCGTATTACACCATAGTTTCAGTGATTTTGACCATTAAGGTTTATGCATTGCGGGCACGTCTCAAACCAAATCCACAACCAGAGAGACAACGGCGGCCAGAATCAACACAAGCAGCAGTAACCCCAGCCCCCTGAAGCCCGTCACCAAAGCGCCCTTCCAGCCCCGAGACATCAACAGATAAGCCGGATAGCCGATCAACACCAAGATCAGCGTAAAGCAGACATAAAATACCGCCCGGGATGGAAGCCATCCGCGCGCCAGCGCGTCGGCGTGGATCCAGCGTGCCACGGCGAGCTTGAACGAAACCGGCATCAGCACCCGGAACCAGTCTGAGTCCAGCCAGGCGTCGGGCAGGTACATGGCCGAGACCAGAATAACGAAGGAGACAGCGGCCAGGGTGGCCAACGCGGTCATGGGGCGGGTACCCAGAACCGCGGCTTCGAAGCTGCTCATACTCTCGTTGTTCTTTATTTCGCCGCTTCGCCAGAAGTCCATTCTATCGACCGTCCGCCAAATAACTCAGCGCCCAGCTTCATGAATAATCGGTGTAATCGCCATCGGAGAAGTCGCAAACATCTGTAAGCAATGTCTTATAGTTCTCTCGGTTAGGAGGCGAAGCCCTGCAGCCATCCTAGAGTGACCTGCGTGAGACCGACCGTGGAACGCAGATCCTCCCCAGCGTCCGCACAAAGCAGCCAGCCCAGCGCCCCCAGATTGGCGGCCACCGCCAGATAAAACACCACCTGGAACTCCGCCTTGCGGGTCTTATGGCGAAATACTCGTTGCGCCAGCAAAGCACCCGGCCAGCCACCCAGCAGCTCGAAAAGATGCAACCGCGCCTCCGAGGTGCGCCAGCCGCCACGCGTCGCCGCCCGCTTATCCAGGCCATAAAACAGAAAGGCGACCACGCTGGCCAGCACATAGAGGCCGGCGAGACGCTGCCATTCCGGCGGGGGCACCAGCGCCGCCAATCCGCCGAAGAACACCCCCGACACCAGCAGGGCGGTCATCAGGCCCCGCCCGCGCTTTTTTCCCGGGGCGTGCCGCTGGCCCGCCAGCCGCACCGCTTCCGCGCGGGGCCGCTGTTGGTCGTCCCGCACGAGGCGGTAGGTCAGCGAAGCATTGAGCACGGGCCGGCCCTGGCCCCGCGCGAAAGCGGAGATGTGCACGAACACCGGCTCTTTACCCTCCTTCGGTGTAATAAAGCCGAAGCCCCGATCATCGTTCCACGTCGTCAATATTCCCTTGTGCTTCATGTTTTTATTTTTCCCTAGGGTCTCGCCGCTTACACTTTTTCTAAACGTCCATCGGCGGCATTCGAAACAACAGATCCACCAGCTCCCGGTTCACGTAATAGCTTTCGCGGCCAAGACGGTGCTTTTCGAGAATACCGCTCTCGGCCAATGCGTCCAGATAACGGGTGGCCGTGGCTCGGGAGACGCCCAGGTCCGATTGTACGAACGCCACCTTGGTATAAGGGTGGTGGAAGATATTGTTGATCAGATCCTGGCTATAGAACCGGTAATGCTCGCGGATGTAATGCTTGTGACTCTGCAACAGCCGCCCGATAGACTCCACCAGCGTGCAGGTGTGCCGCGCGGTTTCCGAAACGCCCTGGATCATATAGAGCAACCACGGCTCCCAATCGCCTGATTCCCGCACCGATTGCAGTTCCTGGTAATAGCGCTGCTTGGTCTGGCTGATATAGCGGCTCAGATATAGAATCGGCAAATCCAGCAGTCCTTCCTTGACCAGAAAAAGAATATTAACGATCCGGCCGGTGCGACCATTACCGTCGTAGAACGGGTGGATGGTCTCGAAGCGATGGTGGATCACAGCCATACGCACCAACGCATCCACATCGCTCTGCTCATGCATATACCTTTCCAGATCGGACATCAGATCCGGGACCTGCTGTGGCGGCGGCGGGGTGTAGACCGTGGCCCCGGTCTGCTCGTTAACCAGCACCGTGCCCGGCGTCCGACGCAAGCCCGCGTCATTGCCCTCCAACACCGCCTGAACTTCAAGAATGGTGTTCAGCGTCAGCAAGCCCTTGACCCGCACCGCCTCGAAGCCCGTATCCAGACCCTGGGCGTACCAGGCCACCTCCTTGCTCACCGGATCCGCCGATTCGGGCTGTAGCCGGTACCGGTAGAGCGCGTCCTGGGTGGTGATAATGTTCTCGATCTCCGAGCTGCTTTGCGCCTCCTGCAAGGACAAAGTGGAAATCAACAGCCGGCTGTTCGGGATGCTCCGCGCCATGCCCTTGAGTTCCGCCAGATGGCGGTGGGCGTCAATCAACGCCCGCAACACGCGGGGCGTTTCCAGCGATTCAGGCGGCGGGAAGGCAAACAGTCCAGACTCGCTCATGATCAGCTCCTATTGAGCAGATGCGGCACGACCTGCTCAAAAAATCGCAATTATGAGCAAGTTACTCTTTTTCTTCTCAAATTTCCACAAAATTGAGAAGTAAGGAGAGGTCTGGTTTATGGCTACCTGAGCGCCGGCTACGGCTACACCGACACCGAAGTGCTGCGCACCGACGAGGAGATCTTCTCCCCCGGCTCGTTCGACGGTGTGATCCGCGAAGAAGGCCGCACCTACCTGGCGCGCGTGAAGTACCTGTTCTGATGGGCCGGCTGCAATGACAGTGCGCCAGCGGTTCGTCGTCCTGCACCGCTACGTCGGGCTGGTGATGGCAGGCTTCCTGATCATCGCCGGCCTCACCGGCGCGCTGCTGGTGTGGTATTACGAGCTCGACGCCCTGATCAACCCGCAGTGGCTGCAGGTCGAGCCCCCGGCCGCGCACAGCGAACTGCTCTCGCCCTTCGCCCTGCGCGACCAGGTGGACGCCGCCTACCCGGACGCCAACGTCCACTGGATGATGCTCGCGCCCCCGGACACCCACAGCCCGGTGCGCTTCTTCCTCAGCGCCAAACCGGGTGCGCCGGCGCTGCCCATCGACGAAGTGTTCGTGAACCCCTACACCGGCCAGATCCTCGGCGGCCGCCTGTGGGGCGACCTCAGCCAGGGCCTCGCCAACCTGATGCCCTTTGTCTACCGCCTGCACCACTCCCTGGCCCTGGGCACCGTCGGCACCTGGATCTTCGGCGTCATCGCCCTGCTCTGGACCCTGGACTGCTTCGTCGGCGCCTGGCTCACCTTCCCACCGCCGCGCCGCCGCGACGCCCGGCACCGCCCCCGCCGCTTCTGGACACGCTGGGCCAAAGCCTGGCGCCTCCGCTGGCGCGCCGGCGGCCACAAACGCACCTTCGACCTCCACCGCGCCGGCGGCCTTTGGCCCTGGGCCCTGCTGCTCGTCTTCGCCTGGAGCGGCGTCGCCCTCACCCTCTACGACGAAATCTACCGCCCCACCACCGGCCTGTTCCTCAGCTTCCAGCAAGACCCGCTCGCCACCGTGCCCACCCGGGCCAACCCCAGCCAACAACCCCAAATCGGCTGGGAACCCGGCTACCACGCCGCCCGCCAATACCTGGAAGCCCTGGCCCAGGACCGCGACCTGGAAATCCACGCCCTGGAACGCTTCGCCTACACCCCGCACAAGAACGCCCTCAAACTGATGGCGCGCACCAGCAGCGACGTGAACGAACGGTTCGGGGAGACCTGGGTGTACGTGGACGCCACGGACGGCGCCCCGTTGGGCCACTACCTGCCCACCGGGGAAGCGGCGGGGAACACGGTGACAACCTGGCTGACCAGTTTGCATATTGCGGCGGTGGGTGGAATCCCTTATCGGGTTATTGCGACGGTCTTGGGGTTGGTGGTGATTGTGTTGAGTGTGACAGGGGTGGCGATCTGGCTGAAAAAGAGATCTGTTCGATCCTAGCAACACCTTTGTTACCAGTTAAAGCTCAATTCAATTACGTGCATTAACGAATTCGAGAGCTCTTATCGTCTACAAATACTTTGAGCGCAAATGGTGAATTTCTTTAAAATACTTCTTAGATAAATTTGTATAAAAATCAGGAGCCACATAATGACAATAACTCAAATGACCAAGCAATGATTTTTCTTCTTCTTGGTTGAGCCTGCCCTTTCTGTACAACCCCAACAACAACCTAATATGGTCCTTTTGTTTCCTGTGTATTGTTATATGTCCACCCGGGCATACTTTCAAACCTGTAACTGAAGCAGACCCTCCTGTACTGCTACCGAGCTTTGTTTTTGAATGATTGACGCTAATATCCGGACACCTCTCATCTTCAACCAAACGCTCAATAGCTTCCTTTATCTTTAAACAGGCGCCTATCTTGCTGGTAGAAAAAACCAAGTCATCAGCATACCTTGTATAAATCACTTTGCCGTACTTATCATCAGCGACAAGCGCAGACACCTTTAGATCAAACCCATGCATTACAATATTACTAATTATTGGCGAGCTCGGATAGCCGATAGCTAAGCGATCATTATTGTAGAAACAGATGCGCCGAATCATATCTTCAACATCAGCATCCAAAGGCCAGTCAGGACTATTTTTCTTGTGCCATTCTCTAAGAATTGGAACAAAGTCGCCAAAAGAAATACTAGGAAAGAAATCTTTCAAGTCCATTTTCAGGAAAAATCTACTCTGCTTGTGTTTTTCCGCATTATGCAGGATAGACAATCCGTTACGGTAAGCCATGGATGCATCGTGAATTGGCATTTGACTAAAAACGCTATGAATAAGCCAATACTGTATTGTTTTTAGCTTCTTTGAAGGATGGTATATTTGCCTCGAACCACCAGATCGCTTACTAATACGAAATACTTTGACGTGGGCTCTAGCCACACCTATCGCTTCGTCAATCAAACTAAGCGGAATAGACAAATCACGAGCCATAGCCTCTTTAATATGCATACAGCCTCTCAGGATAGCTCCTTAAGGTATAGTTCCTGAAGGCTGATATATACTTTGAAGTATCGAACCTGAAGTCATAATATGTCTCTTTTATCTTACTTCTATATAGGCCCTGCCCATTCCGCTCAATAGAATCAAACGAACACAGTATAGCCAAAAGGTGGGCCACCTTATTATAACTATCATTACCAAATATCATTTTTAATAATTCTATAATCTCTTTATGCAACACCGGGCCCGACAGATATATTAAGTCATGCAAAAACATCGCCGACCTTTTATCAAACTTCTTGGCCGGGTTTAACAAATCAAGATCGACAGACTTTCCGGTAGACTTAATTGGCTCTTTAAATAATTCATAAATTTGATGGAAGGTATCGCCGATGGCATCACGCTTTTCAATTCCATCTTTTTTCATTTTATAGTAGACAATTCGATCTTTGCCAGAAGCTTCTTCTATAGCCTTTATCGGGCCAAGATTTACAAACGAAGAGTCTTTTTTAAACTCTAAACTATTTATTATAACCAGTTTGTTTCTTAACTTTTCGTGAGAAAAAGCACCGAGCTCGGCAAAAGCGCTTGGACTTTCAAGAACTATTAAAATATAGTCCGAAAAATTAGAAATCAAACTCTCAACGTCAAGGATATTACCTTTATGCCCTTCTTCTTGAAGAGTTGAGAACATCTTTTCAGCCAGGAAAAAATGCGTGTGCGGCAAGTGAACTTTGGAAAACTCGAGAAGGGCTTTTCGGCGCTCAGATATCTCTATCCGACTCTTGTTTGCACCACAAAGAAATACAAACTTTGAAATGTCCGAAGGCAAATACACGCGAGAGGTGCTAATAGCCTTTTGGAGGGCTTCAACTCTTTTATGGATCACTTTTTTTGTTTTTATTTCATTAAACATTAAAAAAATTGCCTACTTAGAGCATGCGTTACTTCCTGAATCGGACGACGCTGACTAGCGTCTTCCGATTCAGGAAGTAACGCCAGAAAGCTAAAAAATCAAGGCGGAATGTGACTCACATCCCGATGGGGCTACTCCCCACAATCGCTAGGCAATGGTTGCATAGTAATGGGAGTGCGCCTTTGTTTCAAGCATCCCGAATGTCGTTGAAATTTATAGCTAAGGGCAGAGCAGATACGCTCTTTCTGCCCCATCCCTCTGTGCGCCAAGTCAACTTTATTTAGATGGTGCCCAGGCTAAGTGAACGATCACCTCGGTGCCAGTCTCCGAGTGAATTTTGGCCTTTCTCGCATATTGGCTATGACGTTGGCAAATTAGTCCATAGCTTACTTGGTCCGGTGAGGAAGCAATCGGACGCCAGTGAATGGTGGAGTACAATACTTCGGCCTGCGACGCCCTCCGAACATGGTTTTAATTTTTTGCCTAAGCTTTTTTATGTTTTTCGTGCATTCTCCTGATCATTTCAATAGTCTTATTTATAGCTTTTCCCCGCTCATTATCAATTACTCCGTATGTTATTTTCTTCGTGCCATTATCAACACGAATAGCCAATCCTTGAAACGGGGCGGTTTCCTTTCTAACGGTGAAAGAATATCTTTCACCATATATAGTCTTCTGTATAACCCTATTCTTTTCCTTGTCTTCTGTATCGATTGCCCACTGGACAAAAGATCTTATCGTTTGAAAATCACCTAAAACCTTCCGCGCATTCTTTTTCGCTAGCTTATCCTTAAATTTATACCACTCACCAGTTCTTTTTGATTCTAAACACAGGTGTGGCTCGATTGCTCCCAACCTCCACAGCCAAATCGAATTTTGATCAAGATCAACTTGCAGTTGTTCTATGTGCTCACCAGCCTCTTCCTCTTTTGCAAGAAGCTCATATATATCAGATGCTGTAAAACCATTTCCACCGGTTGGATGAACTCCATTCAACTTAAATCCATACTCAGGCTGAATTTTTTTAATAATGTCAAAGCATTTTAATAACGAAGGATTCTGTTTTTCCAATAGCTTGTTTTTCACCGCAGTAGAGAACGCGAAATCTAAATCCACCAGCGCTTTAACTGGTATATTCATCTCATTTAATATCCTAATCATCCCAGGGATATTAGATGACCCTGCAGCGACGACTAATGCCAGTCTTGACTCGCCTAAAGTTTTATTAGTTATCGACTGAAATAAAGAGGGCAATACGTGCTTCTCTGTATCGCCCTCAGCGATCAGCACTCGATCCGAAAAAAGTATTTGCCCAAGATTATAAGTGTCGAAAAGGAGTCTAGCTTGAGCTTCATTGTCATCAAGAACCTTTTCAAGCGCTTCCTTCAGCCTAACTTCAACTCTTGTGCCTAGCTCATCTTTCCGAACAATATTCGTGATTGGAATGTCAACCTGCTCAATCATGAATGGCGAGTGTGTTGAAAACACAACTTGGTAGCCGCTTTGAGCAAGTTTCTTTAACGATGCTCGAATTTGCTCTATTGCTTGAGGATGAAGAAATAACTCTGGCTCATCTATGAGTAGTAAGTTTGTTTTTCCTTCTTTTGTCGCGTCTTTTGTTACTTCCGCCAGGTGACGGATAAGTGTCATTTGAATTGCACGCTGGGCGCCATGACCCATACTACTAAAGTCGCTGACTCTATTTACATCATTTTCCGATACCTTTATGGAACCCTGTTTAAAAAGATCAGATAAACTCGGGCTCGGAATATCGATATTTAGCTTAATCCCCGGAAAGAAGTCGTTTATTTTCCTATTAACAGAAGAGTCAAACTTCCTGAATTCCTCAAAACGCTCACTGCCATCGAGGTTTAACTTTCTACCTATAGCTAATAGCGCGTCCTCCATTTCCAAACCTTTGGATCTTATTATTTCTTTCTGAAGCTCTAAGATTATTTTCCCGATCGTATTTCCTGCTTTGAACTTTGAAACATCCTCAGCAGAATCTTCCATCGAGTTTATGAAAGTAGGCTCGGGGAAAAGTGTAGATATTGCCTGTGGGATACCATTTGGGTTGACCCATTTATCATTTTTTCGGCTTGGAGCCCTAATGCCTAACGTTGCCGCATTTCTTCCTGTTCCCGGCCTCTCCTGGAAAAGCCTAATACTCAGGCGCCCTTTTTCAATGTATTGCTTTAAACTGTTCTTCTGTGGCTCAGTTAGGTGATTAAGCGCTTTCTCCTCAAGGCCCTCCAGTAAAGCTATTATTTCAATAGGCTTATTCGGATCAAAAAAATTGCTTTCAGATAGACCTTTGGCCGTAACTAAAGCGTCAATACATTTAAGGATATTTGACTTGCCGGCATTGTTATATCCGACAAGAGGCGTGAACCCCTCGAGGATAACTTTAGCATGTTTGCAAGACCTAAAATTCCGAATCTCCATTTCAACAATTTGATGCACCTATTTCCCTCCAGAGAGCCGACAGATATAAGGCTACGCTCGACTTTCATCAACAGCCAAGTACGGCGCTTTCACGTCTTGAGCATCCTGGCAGCGATGGCATTTTAGCCTAAGAAAGTAAAAGCGTGGTTGATATCACAAGTCAACACCTGCCTCCATTTGGAGCGCCGGCACAGAAAAGCACCAGAAGACATAGCCTCAAATAGTAAGAGCTAACTAACCTCTAAAAACCCATCACGCCTCACTTCAAACCATCCAAACTGCTTTTCGAGCTCCGCCTCATTCAGCTGACGCACAGATTGAGTGATCCACGCCTAGTGGTCAGCGTGAGCTTTTTGTCGCCTTTTCCATGGCGTCGACGAAGTCGTCCATGGCTTCCTTGGTTTCAGTAGGCTCAATCAGGAACCATTCGGGCAGGGGCGGCCAGAAGTAGACGGTGGGGGCGTGCTGCGACGTACCATCTTCGTAGCCAACAAATAGCAAATGGCTTACACAAATTGACTGAGAACGCTTACCGCTCCGCGGAGCGTCATCTTTTATGCTGACAATCGGTGCTTGAACACACCTACTGTCAGCAGTCGCTGTACCCATCTGATTTGCGGTACTGTAACGCCCGTGACCAATCAATGGTCGGGTAGCGCGTAGCTATACAATACCCCCGGGGAAAGCGCGCGGCCGTCTGATAGAGCGGTGTTCAACTGCCCGACCGCCCTTACAGGGCACACTTGGACGTATCATCTATCGGAGCAACACCATGAAATATCGCACTCTCAAAGTCCGCAAAGGCCACCGGGACTACACGCTGAAAAGCAAGCCCTGCAGCGGCAACCCAATCACTCCCTTTCTTCTCCTGAAAGGCACCTGGCTGGAACAGGCCGGGTTCACCATCGACACCCCGGTTTCCGTCACCGTGGAGGAGGGGCGGCTCTCAATCGTTCGTCGGTAAACGGTGGGCCCCGGTCAAAGGCCGGGGCTCCATTCGCTGGAGTGTGTCCCTTCGTGGCGTTTTGACAGCCACCCTACCTCACCATCTTGTGGGCGCCTTGAGTACTGAATAACATGGAGCCAGCACCCTCGGAGGCAGTTATGAGCACCGAAGCATTAGATCAGTTGCGTTCACAGATCTCCGCTCTATCCAAATCGGAAAAGGTCGAGTTGCTCCGAGAGCTTCTTATGAGCCTGGACGGCCCCCAGGATGAATCCGTGGAACAGGCATGGAATGACGAGATCGTTCGGCGTGTGTCTCAAGCTCGGGACGGCAAGGCCACACTTCTTAGCCGTGATGAGTGCCTACGCCAAGTGCACGAAAGGCTGGATTGGCAACGGTCAGTGCGGCAGGGAGACTGAGCGCGGCCTGCATCAGCGCCATAAAAGCGCGCCTAAGGGCCGGTCTAAGACGCGACTTTGGTAGCTCTTACGGCGGCGTCCATTTCAAACCTCTCCACCCACGCCTTTAAATTTCTCAACAAACTCAGAAATCTTCTGGAAAACGCTCTGCTTCTTTGTCTTGTAACCGGGGTTGAGCGGACTCATTTTGGGCAACGTTGAGTTAAGCTCAGTACCGTTCTCGCTGGCATATTCCCGCTTCAACGAGGTTTTTATATATCGCTTTGCAGCTTCTTCATTCAACTCCTCGCAGCGAATCAACTCCTCTGCTTCTCGTCTTTGTTCGGCTTGAGCAAACTTGAAAAACTCATCAATGATGCTTGCCTTGTCACCAATTTCATCTAGATCAGTCTGGTTAATAAAATCCACAATCAGACTTTCCTTAGCGCGGTTACCAAGACTGGCCCGAATTAGACGTCGCACTTCATCAATTAGAGCTCCCTTGCTTTTATTTTTCTTGTTGTGCTCAAAAATTAGTTCGAGAATGTAATCCAGATTGATTTCCTGTGACTTCAGCAGATCGACCTCAAAAACCACATCGTCCCAATCGATAGTGGATTTATCCTTGTCTTCCGCAGCCTTCTCCCGGCGTTGCCAGTCACGAATATCATTGTATGCTGAGCGGTAATCCTGGATCTTTCGCTCGGTAGGCACCCTAATGGCTTGCAGGGCCGCTAAGCCTTCGTCATCCAGATAGTGCTTATTCTTAAAAGCCTTTATAGCCTCCGGATCGTCTAGATCAACACTTTGCAGCGCCTTCAGGCTAGCGAACTCATCGTAGTTCTGCAGGATGTTTTCAACGCGCAGGTACTCACCGAAGAGTTTGGCGAAATCTTTCTTATCCCATTCTTTGACTATATCGTCAGGGTTGGGGAAACGCCGCTCCAGCTCTGTCACAACATCCATAAAGCCTCGTCGCGCTTCGCCAGTGACCAGGTCAGTAAAGCCTTCCATGTACTCTTTGTAGCTTTTTTCCAGAACCACATTTTTGGTATTCTTGTCCCCGAAAAGGGTGATGGCATCGACAGTGGCCTTTTCTAGATCGCGGAAGGTGACGATATTGCCAAATGTTTTGGTGGCATCGTAAATTCGGTTGGTACGCGAATAGGCTTGCATCAATCCGTGGTAGCGTAGATTCTTATCAACAAACAGCGTATTGAGCGTCGGAGCATCAAAGCCGGTAAGAAACATGCCGACTACAATCAACAAGTCGATTTCCTGGCTTTTCACACGCTTGGCGAGATCACGGTAATAGTTCTGAAACCCCTTGCTATCAACGCCGAAGTTGGTTTTAAAAAAACCGTTGTAATCAGCAATGGCCGATGTCAGAAATTCTTTGGCGCTGCTGTTCATGGCGGAGACATCAAAACTCTCGTCCTGAATCTCACCGATGGCATCCTGCTCTTCATTGGCAGCAAAGGAAAAAATGGTAGCGATTTTCAATGGCCTTTCGCTATTTAACTGAAGCGCGTTCAGTGTTTCGTAGTAAAGCTTGGCGGCATCAACACTGCTCACCGCAAACATAGCATTAAAGCCTCTGGCGGCCGAATGAAGACGATGGGTTTTCTGCCGGAAATTACTTAGAATATACTTCGATACTTCTCGGATACGATCCGGGTGTAGCAGTGCTTGTCGATTTTCCGCTGCATTCAGCTTCTTTTCATCCTGCTCCGTTTCAAGCGCCTTGAACTGCGGCCGGACGTCGTTGTAGTCCACCTTGAATTTGAGCACTTTTTCATCGCGAATGGCGTCGGTAATCACATAAGAGTGCAGCTCACGGCCAAACACGCTGGCCGTGGTGTCCGCGCCAAGTGCATTTTGAGGAAATATGGGCGTACCGGTAAAGCCGAACTGATAATACTTCTTGAATTTTTTCCTTATATTTTTCTGCGCCTCACCAAACTGGCTACGGTGGCACTCATCAAAAATAAACACCACCTGCCGATTGTAGATGGCCAGGTCGCCTTCACTTTTCATAAGGTTGTTGAGCTTCTGAATAGTGGTGACGATAATCTTGTTATCATCCTTATCCAGGTTGCGCTTAAGGCCGGCGGTACTGCCCGATCCATTGACACTATCAGGTGAGAAGCGCTGGTACTCCCTCATGGTTTGGTAGTCCAGGTCTTTCCTGTCTACCACAAAAAATACCTTATCGATAAATCCTAGCTCGGTAGCCAAACGGGCTGCCTTGAAACTGGTCAGGGTCTTTCCGGAACCGGTGGTGTGCCAGATGAAACCACCGCCCTCAGGCTTGCTCCAGTTTTTGCTTTCGGACGAACTTTGTATTTTCCACAAGATCCGCTCGGTGGCGGCAATCTGATAAGGACGCATCACCAGTAGGGTTTCGTTTATATCGAATACCGAATAATGCAGCAGCACATTTAGCAGAGTATCTTTCTGGAAGAAGGTAGCGGTAAAGTCCTTTAGATCTCTGATAAGATCATTATCAGACTTCGCCCAGTTCATAGTAAAATCGAAACTGTTCTTGTTACGCTGGGTAGTATTGGCGAAGTAGCGCGTGTCGGTACCGTTGGAGATCACGAACAACTGTAGATACTTGAACAGTGAATGATCGCCATTGAAACTTTCCTTGCTATAGCGGTGCACTTGATTAAAGGCTTCACGAATGGCCACGCCGCGCTTTTTCAACTCGACTTGCACCAATGGCAGGCCGTTGACCAAGATAGTTACATCGTAGCGGTTGGCATGGCTACCGGCCTGCTCGAATTGCTTAATCACCTGAACCTTGTTGCGGGCGATGTTCTTTTTATCCAGCAAATAGATGTTCTGGATGCGGCCATCATCAAAAACAAAGTCGTGGATATAATTATTATGGACCTTACGAGTCTTATCGACAATACCGTCACTGGGCTTGTCCAGCCAGGTTTCTACAAAACGCAGCCACTCGCTTTCGGAGAACGCCACACTGTTAAGCGCCTGTAATTGCGCGCGCACGTTGGCCATCATGGCTTCTAGGTTGTTCAGAGCAGGCAAGTATTCATAGCCCTGATCCTGCAAATCCTGAATCAGTTCACGTTCCAGATCGGCTTCGCTCTGGTAGCTCTCGCTGACCTGCCATTGTTTTTGATATTTATCCAGAACAATAAAACGGTTCGACTCGGCGATGGGTTTTGTGTAATCAACCATAGTAATCTTCCTTCCGCCAGTAGCCATAACTGTTCAAGTTCTCAAGTAAAAAGCGGACCATCTCCTTTTCCGGCGCCGTTGGCTCCGCGATCTCCTCGTTTGACAAGGTATTGTGAGGATAAAAATTCATGACCCGGTTCGCATAAGCCTTTTGATTGCCAGGCAATAGGTCGGTCCACTTGTCATACCCAAGAAAGTTCGCTGTTTTCTCGTACAGATTGCGTAGTAAAGCGAAGTGGTAGCGCTGCACACCACCTTTCTCTACCGCTTGCTCAATGAGTTGCTTAATGTGAAGGTGGTAGGAAAAGCTCTTATTTGAATCACCATCTTTTTTTTCAAGTTCAAAGGTTCCATCATCAAACCGGCTTAAAATGTAGCCGCCTTTGGCCTTTAGCTCATTGTACAGCACATTGTAAAAGAGCGGACTATGAGTTGATATGATGAATTTAACGTTTGATTCGCTGGATTTAATGAGTCGCCCCAGGCTCACACCCAATTGTATCAGGTGGTTTTCATCCAATGAGCTCACCGGGTCGTCAATAAAAATATACTCCAATTGATCAAACTGGTTGGTTTCTCGGTCAGCGGGTTCGGCGACGTTGAGGATGCCGATAACCTGATCAATCAAAGTATAGAAAACACTCCAGACAAAATTACTCTCCTCACCTTTCGATATTTTAAGATTCGCCGAGCCATCGTCACCACCACGCTCAAGTGAGAAAGTCACCTCCGAAAACGCCCTCACGATAACATCGTCGCCCGTCACGCCTTTGTAGACATACTTCTCATTAAAGTGCGGTGTAAGTTTGTCGTGGGCGTAACGCTGAAAGGTCGCAATGATATTTCGGTCTTGCCCTTGGTCCTGGAGGATCCAATCTGTGAATGAGTTGGGCTGGATTTTTAACTTTGGCTCTGAATCGCTTGCCAGATCATTATCCCAGTAGAACAAATCTTCGGTAAAGGCGTTGTAATAGAGTATCTTCCTATCCTGAAATTCACGTTCGCCGCCCTCATTACTACCGACTCCAGAAAGGATCAGCTCCTTAAACTTACGCGAAAGCCGAGTTTTCCCGGTTCCGTTAAAGGCATAAACCAACTGTGCCTTTCTGTCCGAAACCCGCAGTTGCTCAGCAACTTCCTCCAACGTCTTACCCATGTTATACCAATAAATCCTCTGGTTTCCGGAAACTCAACAGCAGATTACGATAATAGAAATATTGCTTTTGACGCAGTTCTATTTCGTGGGGCAAGCCTCCTGTGGCAGAGCCAACTAGCTCATCAAACTTATCCAAAATTTTAACGATTCGTCTTTTTTCCTCGGGCGGCGGATTCGGAACACGGATACTCTCTAAGTTCTTTTTATTCAGCTTTGGCTGGGCAACACCCGATATGTATGGTTTTAAGTCAATACTATTTAGATAGTATTCAACATATCTACGTTCAGTATACGTTTCGAACTTAAGTACGTGGGCATGATTGTTAACCCAGCTCTTGCCGCTTATACTGAAGGCTATAGGCGTGTTCCTAGCTAATAAGTTCGCGCCATCTTCAGAGACCAAAAGAAAGTCGCCATCAAAAATATAGTCTTTGACGTAATCGACAATGCCCGATGCTCCGTAATAAGGAATATCACCCGCTTCCCTTAAGCTGCTTGTAATTGGCTTCCTTTTCGAATCCAGGTTATCTGCAAGTTCTCCCAAGGCCCTCCATTCTACCTCCGCTTCTTCAAAACCGAACAACCGATCGCGATAGTAGCTGTATTGCTTTAATCGTGCGCTAAGCTCGGCTGTAAGTTCGGCCGTAAGGGTGGTGAATGCATCCAAAATGCGGGCGATTTCGGACTGAATTTCAAGGGATTTTTCGGGGTTTTCTGGGCACGGGATGGGGACCGGAAACCTGTCCGTATCCGGGGTCGCGATTTGGGGCATTTGCATCTTGCTGGCAATTTTCTGAAAGTGGGATTCATTTAGCTTCAGAAAATGATAGATATATTTGATGCTGACCTGATCTTTTTTTGAGTGGTACGACCACATTTCATTTTTATGAGAAAATGGTTTATCGTAATACTCGAATTCGATAATTCCGCGCGATTTAACAATAATAGACGGCATTCTGTTTATGTCTTTCTCAGGGATGTCTTCATAATTAACAAATGCAACTGTTCTGCCCCCCGCAAAAATCTTTACGGGGGCACCATCTTTATGGAGCTCCCTCATTTCTCTGGCGGTGATTTTTGTTCCTTTATTTCGAACAAGAACGTCACCCAAATCTTTCCATTCGACTTTAACTCCATTCGGCATTTTTGTTATAAAACTTATACTCGTCACGCTTCAATCTCCGCCACAATCGCATCAATATCCGCACGCAACTGGTCAATCCTAGTCACAGTATTTTTTAACTCGATATTAAGCTTATCAATATCAATTATCTCGCTCGTGTCTTTAGCCTTCACATAACTGTTAACAGACAGGTTGTAGTCATTTCCGGAAACGACTTCCAATGGTACAGATTTGGCCAGGTGATCTTTGTCAGCCTTCCTGTCGAACGCCTGGATTATCTGTTCAATGTGTTCGTCGGTAAGCACGTTGTTATTGGTTTCTTTTTTGAACAAACCGCTCGCGTCAATAAACTGAATGTTGGTGTCAACCTTATGTTTAGACAGCACCAGTATATTCACCGCGATGGTGGTGCCATAAAACAGATTGGGGGCCAGGGAGACCACCGTTTCAACATAGTTGTTGTCCACTAGGTACTGGCGAATTTTCTTTTCCGAGCCCGCCCGGTAAAAAATGCCAGGGAAACAGACAATAGCGGCCCGGCCCTTGCTGGAGAGGTAGCTGAGCGCGTGCAGAACAAAAGCGAAATCCGCCTTGGATTTCGGGGCCAAAACGCCTGCAGGAGCAAATCGGTCATCATTGATCAGCGTGGGGTCATCGCTGCCGATCCATTTCACCGAATAAGGCGGATTGGAGACGATGGCGTCGAAGGGCTTATCATCACCAAATTGCGGATCAGTAAGGGTATTACCCAGTTGGACATTGAACTTGTCGTAATTGATATTGTGCAGAAACATGTTCATGCGAGCCAGGTTGTAGGTGGTGTGGTTGATTTCCTGGCCAAAGAATCCGTCTTCAATAATATGATTGTCAAAATGTTTCTTGGCTTGCAACAGCAAAGAACCTGAACCACAGGCGGGGTCGTAAATTTTGTTGACGCTTTTCTGCTTGTGCATGGCAATTCTTGCAATAAGCCTAGACACATGTTCCGGGGTGAAAAACTCTCCACCGGATTTTCCGGCGTTAGCGGCATAGTTTGAGATGAGGAATTCGTAAGCATCGCCGAACAAATCAATGTGTGCGCTATCAAAATGGCCTAGTTCTAGCTTCGCCACACCCTTAAGCACTGCAGCCAGACGGGCATTTTTATCTTTGACCGTATTGCCCAGGCGGCTACTGGTGGTATCGAAATCGGCAAACAAGCCTTTGATGTCCGTTTCTGATTCGTAGCCACTGGAGGAGGCCTCGATGGCGGCAAAGATTTCGGCCAAATCAGTATTCAGGCTGTCATTGCTACTGGCGTCTTTGGCAACATTGACGAATAGTTGGCTGGGGTAAATAAAGTAGCCTTTAGTTTTAATGGCATCGTCCTTGATGTCGTCGTCGATTACATCATCACCCAGTTCAGCGTAATGAATGCTCTCATCGTCGCCTTCAATGTAGCTTGCAAAGTTCTCACTGATAAAGCGGTAGAACAGGGTGCCCAAGACATATTGCTTGAAGTCCCAACCATCCACTGAGCCTCTGACTTCATTGGCAATTTGCCAGATCTGGCGCCGAAGCGCGGCGCGTTGTTGGGTGCTTGTCATACTACTGTTGTTCCTTTTTAAGTATATTTTCAATGGCGACCAGCAAGAGATTGCCTGACTTTGTAACGATAAAAACACTATAATTTATTTTTTTATGCTTTGGGCGGCGTCTAAAGATACGGCCGGCATTGCAAAGATTACATAACCGATATTGGACGACGTGCGCGGTGGTTAAATAATCAAGCCTGCTGCCCGTTACGACTTGTGTGTTTCCCTTGGGTAGGTATTCCGGCTCCCGAGAAAGCAAAAAAGTGATTGGCTCACAAGTCAATGCCTGTGCCTGCATATCACGCGCATAAGCAAAAGGGGCCCCAAAAGCCCCTTCAGATAGTAACAACTAACTAACGCTTAACGCACCGTCAGGCCTCACTCCAAACCAAATCCAACTCCTTCGCCGCCTTCACCTCATCCAGCCGGCGCACGGGCTGGGTGAACGGCGCTTCGGTGACAGTCTCCGGGTTGGTGTTGGCTTCTTCCAGGATCTTGGCCATGGCGTCGATGAAGTCGTCCATGGCTTCCTTGGTTTCGGTTTCGGTGGGCTCGATCAGGAAGCACTCGGGCACCAGCAGCGGGAAGTAGATGGTGGGGGCGTGCTGGTTGTAGTCGAGCAGGCGCTTGGCGATGTCGAGCGCGGTGACGTGGTTGTCCTTGGCCTGTTTGGCGAAGGTGAGGATGAATTCGTGGCTGGCGCGGCGCTCGGGGTAGGCGGCCTGGCAGCCGATGGCTTCGAGGCGCTTGAGCAGGTAGTTGGCGGCGAGGGTGGAGTATTCGCCGACGCGGATCATGCCTTCGCGGCCGAGCACCATGGCGTAGAAGTAGGCGCGCAGGAGGACGCCGGCGTTGCCCATGAAGGCGCTGAGGTGGCCGATGCTGGTGGGCAGGGTGTCGGTGTCGATCCAGTGGTAGTCGCCGGATTCGCTGTCCTGCCCGGCCATCGGGGTGGGCAGGTAGTCGAGCAGGCGCTGGGAGACGCCCACCGGGCCGGCGCCGGGGCCGCCGCCGCCGTGAGGGGTGGCGAAGGTTTTGTGGAGGTTCATGTGGATGACGTCGAAGCCCATGTCGCCGGGGCGGACCTTGCCGAGGATGGCGTTGAGGTTGGCGCCGTCGTAGTAGAGCAGGCCGCCGGCGTCGTGGACGGCTTTGGAGATGGCTTCGATTTGCCGTTCAAAGACGCCGCAGGTGGACGGGTTGGTCATCATCAGGCCGGCGGTTTGCGGGCCGCAGGCTTCCTTGAGGGCTTCGAGATCCACGTCGCCGTTTTTGCCGACGGGCACTTCGCGGACCTTGTAGCCGCACATGACGGCGGTGGCCGGGTTGGTGCCGTGGGCGGCTTCGGGGATGAGGATTTCGGTGCGGGCGTCGTCGCCGCGGGCTTCGTGGTAGGCGCGGATCATGGCGACGCCGGCGAATTCACCCTGGGCGCCGGCCATGGGGGCCAGCGAGACGCCTTTCATGCCGGTGACTTCCTTGAGGAAGTTCTGCAGCTCGTACATACAGGCCAGGTAGCCTTGGCTGTGGGAGGCCGGGGCGAGCGGGTGCCGGTTGAGGAAGCCGGGCAGCATGGCCGCGCGGTTGGCGCCGCGCGGGTTGTATTTCATGGTGCAGGAGCCGAGCGGGTAGAACTGCTTGTCGATGGCGAAATTCTTGGTCGACAGGTTGGTGTAGTGGCGCACCACTTCCAGCTCGCCCACCTCCGGCAGGCCGGGTTTGTTCTTGCGGCGCAGGCTGGCGGGGATCGCGGACAGTTGGTCCTCACTCACGGGCTTGGGCGCTTGCGCGGTGGCACTGCGACCGGGACGGGAGTGTTGGAAGATCAGCGTGGTTTCGTTGCTCATGCCAGAACCTCCTTCAGGGCCTGCGCGAATAGATCGAGATCGCCTTCGGTGTGGACTTCGGTGCTGTTCACCAGAATCGCGTTCTTCATGCCGTAGTCCTTGGCGAGGCTGAGGCCGCCGAGGATGTCTTTTTCCGCCAGGCGGGCGAGCACGCTGTCGGCGTCCTGGGGCAGCGTGAGGGCCACTTCGTGGAACACCGGGGCGGTGAAGGCGCGTTCGACGCCGTCGATGGCGGTGAGTTTGTCCGCCAGTTTCTGGGTGTTGGCGTGGCAGTGGCCGGCGACGCTGGCGAGGCCGTCGGGGCCGAGCAGCGAGGTGTAGATGGTGGCGGCGGTCATGGCCAGGCCCTGGTTGGTGCAGATGTTACTGGTGGCCTTGGAGCGGCGGATGTGCTGCTCGCGGGCTTGCAGGGTGAGGGTGAAGCCTTGCTTGCCTTCCAGGTCGATGGTGCGGCCGATGATGCGGCCGGGCATTTGGCGCACGTGTTTCTGGGTGCAGGCCATGAAGCCGAAGTAGGGACCGCCGGAGCTGAGCGGGATGCCCAGGGGCTGGCCTTCGCCGACCACGATGTCGGCGCCCTCGCCGTCCGCGCCCCACTCGCCCGGGGGCGTGAGGATTGCCAGAGAAGTGGGGTTGACCACGGCGATCACCAGCTGGCCGTTGGCGTGGGCCCAGTCGGTGAGGGCGTCCACGTCTTCCAGGCTGCCGAAGTAGTTGGGCTGGCTGATCACCAGGGCGGCAAAGTCCTGGCCTTCGTGTTCCTTGAGGCCGTCCACCAGGGTCTGGCCGGCGTCGGCGCAGAACGGTACGGACACCAGCTCCACGTCCTGGTTGCGGACGATGGCGTCGCAGGCGCTGCGGTAGCGCGGGTTGAGCGCGTCGGGCACCAGCACCTTGCGGCTTTTCGATTTGCGGTTGGCGCGCAGGCTCATCAGTACCGCTTCCGCCAGGCCGGAGGCGCCGTCGTAGACCGAGGCGTTGGAGACGTCCATGCCGGTGAGCCGGGCGATCAGGGTCTGGTATTCGTAGATCACCTGCAGGGTGCCCTGGCTGGCTTCCGCTTGGTACGGCGTGTAGGCGGTGTAGAACTCACCGCGGGTGGCGATTTCCCATACCGCCGCCGGGATGTGGTGCGCGTAGGCGCCGCCGCCGAGGAAGCTGAGTGCGAAGCGGTCCTGCTCGGCGCGCTCGGCCATCAGGCGGGTCACTTCCATCTCGCCGCGCCCTTCGGGCAGGGCGTCGAGGCCGTGGCCGGCTTTCAGGTGGGCGGGGATTTCATCGAACAGGGCCTCGATGCTGTCGGCGCCAATCGCCTGGAGCATGGCCTGGACGTCGTCCGGGGTATGGGGGATATAGGGCATTTGGGCGTTACCGGATAATTAGGTGGTAAACAGGATGGTCAGGGCGTTCTAAAAGGGGCTGCAAGCTACAAGCTTCAAGCTGCAAGCAGGCCCGAGTGGGTTTCCAGCTTGCGGCTTGTCGCTTGAGGCTTGCAGCTGCCCGGCTCCGCCGGGCTACTCGCTGTCGAGCTGCGCCTGGTACTGGTCGGCGGTGAGCATTTCTTTGAGCTCGCCGCTGTCGGCCATTTTGATCTTGAACAGCCAGCCGCCGGCGTAGGGCTCGTTGTTGACGAGCTCGGGCTCGTCTTCGAGCGCTTCGTTGACGGCGACCACTTCGCCGGACACCGGCGCGTAGATGTCGGAGGCGGCTTTGACGGATTCGACCACGCCGGCTTCGTCGCCGGCGGCGAATACCACGCCCTCTTCGGGCAGTTCCACGAACACCAGGTCACCCATGGCGTCCTGGGCGTGGTCGCTGATGCCGACCACGGCGATGTCGTCTTCCACGCGCACCCATTCGTGGCTGTCGCGATAGCGCAAATCGGCGGGGATCTCGCTCATTGGTATTTCTCCTTGGCCGTGATCGTTATAACGGTTTGTAGGTGGCTTTGCCGTTGCGGACGAACGGCGCCCGCACCACCTGGGCGTTGAGACGTTTGTTGCGTATTTCCACTTCCACGGTGCCCGTGGTGCCGGCGGGCAGCCGTGCCAGCGCCACCGCCTTGCCCAGGGTGGGCGAAAACGTGCCGCTGGTGATTTCGCCGTCCGGGCCGACGCTGCCGCCGGGCACGTGCACGCCCTGGTGGGCGCGCAGCACGCCCTTGCCTTCCAGCACCAGGCCGAGCAGCTGCCGGTGGCCTTCGGTTTTCTGTTTTTCCAGGGCGGCGCGGCCGACGAAGTCGCGGTCGGCGTCGTCCAGGGCTACGGTCCAGCCGAGGCCTGCTTCCCAGGGCGTGATGTCCTCATCCATGTCGTTGCCGTACAGGTTGAGGCCCGCCTCCAGGCGCAGGGTGTCGCGGGCGCCCAGGCCGGTGGGCCGCACGCCGGCGTCCACCAGCCGCTGCCACAGGTCTTCGGCCTTGCTGCCGGGTAGGATGATCTCGGCGCCGTCTTCACCAGTGTAGCCGGTGCGCGCGATCAGCCATTCGCCGACGTATTCAAAACCGAAGAACGGCAGCCCGGCCACCGCCTTGGCGCCGGCCTCGCAGAGCACTTTTTCCAGGATCGCGCGGGCTTCGGGGCCCTGCACCGCGATCATCGCCAGGTCGGGGCGCTCGTGGATGTCCACGGCGAAGCCGCCGGCCTGGCTTTCCATCCAGTCCAGGTCCTTCTCGCGGGTGGCGCAATTTACCACCAGCCGGTAGTCGTTGTCGCCTTTGTAGACGATCAGATCGTCCACCACCCCGCCGCGCTCGTTGAGCATGCAGGTGTAGATCGCGCGGCCGGCTTTGACCTTGTCGATGTCGTTGGCGAGCAGGTGGCGCAGGTAGGCGCGGGCGTCGTGCCCGGTGACGTCCACCACGGTCATGTGGGAGACGTCGAAGGCGCCGGCGTGCTGGCGCACGGCATGGTGCTCTTCCAACTGGGAGCCGTAGTGGATGGGCATGTCCCAGCCGCCGAAATCCACCATCTTGCCGCCGGCGGCGAGATGGGCGTCGTAAAGGGGTGTGCGGTGACCCATGGGGTTAATTCACTCCATATCCCGGGCAAAGGCCGGGCTGTTCACGGTAGGGGTGAAGGATAACGGACCAGCGGGTGGAAGCCTAGGTGGGGCGGGGGTTTTGGGGGCGTTGTAGGGAGATTGTGTGGGGGATGGTGTGGGGGGATGGTGGGAGCGGGCCTTGCCCGCGAAAGGCAAGCAAAGCTTGCCGGCAGGATGCCAGAGAGGCTGATTATAGGTCTCTGGAATCCTGCCGGCCGGTTTCACCGGCCTTTCGCGGGCTGGGCCCGCTCGCACAAACCCTGGCCCGTTAGGGCTTGATGGGGGTGGAGATGTAGTTGAGGAACACGCCGCCTTCGGGGATGCCGAGGGTCATGTTGGCGGCGGCGACGCTGCCGCCCCGGCTGAAGGTGATGTCCACCTCGATGCTTTGCGCAGCCTGGTTGCGTTGCTCGATCTGCAGGCGGCCGTCGTCCAGGAAGGTGACGTCGCCCACCAGGTCGAGGCTCAGCGGGTAGCTGTACAGGTCGTGGGCCAGGGTCAGGCCCAGCGCCGCCGGCTCCAGATAGGGGGCGCTCAGGTACAGGTCCAGGCTGGTTTCGAACACCGGGCCGTCCGGGGTTTCGCGGATCCAGCCGGTGACCGGCTGGGTGCGGTTGCCGTTGCCGTCTTCCTGGTAGCGGATGCGCATCACCTGGGCCCCGGTGGGGATGGTGACATCACCGAGCGGGAAGAAGGCCAGGGCCAAGCGGCCGAACACGTCCACGGACGACGTCTGCAGCAGGGTCGGGTAGATGTTCACCCGCACCGCGTCTTCCTGGGCGTCGTAGCCGACCACTTCCACGTCCAGGGCGGCGGTCAGGTAGAGGAACTTCTCCGCCGGGCAGTTCGCGCCGTCGTAGTCGCAGCCCACCCGAGCCTCCTGCAGCAAGCCGCCGGTGTTTTGCACGAACAGCTCGGTGCCGTTGGGCGGCACCGGGTATTCGCCGGGGACGCCAGCGGTGGGCTGGGGTTGCGGCTCGGCGTCCTGGTGGACGAAGTCGGCGTTAACGTCGAAGGCCGGCAGGTTACGCAGCACCTGGAAGACGTCGTCGGTGGCCGGGGCCCCGGTGAAGTAAATCTCCAGGTTGGGGCCGCCCATGTCGTCGGTGGGCGCTTCCAGCACGGCGGTCTGCAGCGGCGCCTGATCCACGGTGCAGATCGCTTCGCCGCTGGTGCAGTTGGCCGGGGTGAAGTCCTGGTTTTCGGACATCAGCACGTAGCGGTAGGTGGCGCCCTCTTCCCAGGGTTGATCCGGGATGAAGGTGACGGTGCGCGCGTTGTATTCGATTTCACCGGGCACCGCTTCCTGGCACACGTAGTTGGTGCCGCTTTGCTGCGGGGCCTGGCCGGCGTCGGCGATTTTTTCCACGCGGAAGCTGCCGCTGTCGCAGGTTTCACCGAGGATGATGCTGTCCTCGTCCATTACCTGGGAGAACTGCACCTCGATGGCGCGCTCGGCGGGCAGCGGCATCACCGGCAGGTGGTCGTCGTCGCTTTCGCCGCCGCGGCAGATACCGTGGTCGCCGTTGGCGATGTCCCAGCTGTCCTTGTCCGCGGCGCAGGGGAAGCCCGGGTAGGTGGTTACAGCGATGGCCGGGTGGCCGCTGCCGATGTAGGTCGGCATGGTGAAGTTCAGGGTTTCACCCAGCGCCGGGTTGCCGGCGATGTCGGTGATGCCGTTGGTGAACTGCACCTGGTAATCGGTGCTGTACTGCAGCGTGGGCTGCGGCTGGATGACGATGGAGACGCCGTCCAGGTAGTACTCGAAGTCCACGGGGGCGCCGTCGGCGGTGACGCGCAGGGTGTCGCCTTCGATCACCGTGGTCGGGTCCAGCGGCTCGCTGAAGTTGAGGATGATCGGGTCGCCGGGGCGCTGCTTGTTCACGTGGTCGCCGGGCTGCCAGGCGGCCAGCGTGGGGTTGCTCTCATCCGGGGTCATTTCCGGGGCGTTCTGCTGGTCCGGGTAGGACTCCATGTGGAAGCTGAGCACGCCGTAGGCGGTTTCGGTGCCGAGCACTTCCGGCTCCACCACGCCGACGGCGTCGACGATCAGGCTGCCCTGTTGGGTGTCGGCGATGGCGTAGCCCACCAGCTCCACCTGCAGCAGGGTCTGGTTGAAGGCGCCGTTGGCGCGCTGCACCTCGGTGTCGAAGGCCACGTCCATGGTCAGGCGCAGCTGCTTGGGCGCGGACGGGTCGTCGGTGTAGGGGTTGGGCAGCAGGTAGCCGTTGGCGTCGCCCAGGAAGGTGACGGTGACTTCGCCGGAATCGAAGCCGGCGGGCACTTCGCCGCCGATGCGCACGTCCAGCGGGTCGCCCTTGAGCAGCGAGCCCTTGGGCACGCGCAGCGGGGTTTTGTCCGGGAAATTCGGCGCGAAGCCCAGCTCGGCGAACACATTGCCCTGCTGTTTGGAGACGGTGTTGTCACCCAGCAGCTTGGCGATCAGCGGCACGCAGTTGATCGGGTCGCCGGTGATCGGTGAGGTTTGCACGCCGTCGTCCAGGCAGCCGAGCACCGGGTCGGCGGGCGCCGCTTCCTGCACCAGGGTTTCGCGGGGTTTGGTGTCGCGCGGCGAGAAGGTGCGGGTGAAGCCGGCGAAGGCGTCGCCGTACTGGTTTTGCACGCCGTTGGTGATGTCCAGCGTCACGTCGGAGCCCGGCTCCAGTACCTCGTCCGGGTCGATGCTGATCTGGCGGCCGTCCACGCGCAGTTGCGCGGGCACGGTCTGGCCGTTCTGGGTGAGGGTGACGGTGTCGCCGTAGACCACGGTCTGGCGGTCCAGGGGCTGGGTCATCACCAGGTTCACGGACGAGAAGTCCAGGAACGGCAGGTCGTCGCCGTCCGGGCTGACGCTGGCCACCTCAAAGCTGTCGCTGAGCTGGCGCAGGGCGCGGGGCTTGCCTTCCAGGGCGGCGCGGGTGGTGAAGTCCACGCTGCCGTCGGGGATGGCGGCGTCGCCGCTGTCGGTGCGGATGTTATTGAGAGTGAGCGCGTACTCACTTTTCACCGCCAGGGCCTGGTCCGGCATCAGCACGGCGCTGCGGCCTTCGTCGGCGCTTTGCACCGTCAGGGTAACCGGGCCGTCCGGGCCGGTGAGCGTAAAGTTGGACGCATCCACTTCCACCGGGTCGGAGAACCGCACCACCACCGGGGCGTTGGGGGACACTTCCGCCTGGCCGTCGAACGGGTAGCTGTAGACCACCTCGGTTTCTTGCCAGTTGTCGAAACTTACCGTTTGTTCGTCACCGCTGCCGCCGCCGCAGGCGGCCAGTATCGCGGTGCCCGTGAGCACTATCAGCTTGCGCATATCCATGACCGACCTCCGTTAGAATTTCAGCGTTACCGAACCCGAGAAAACGTGGACGTCGCCGTCCGCTTCCACCGTCTCGTAGGGTTGCGGGAAGGTGGGCGAGTTGGTGGCGTACAAATCAAACTCACGGGATTCCAGCTTCTGGTACTGGTAGGCCAGGTCGAAGCGCACCGGGAACGCCAGGAAGCGGGTTTCCTTGTACTTGGCGGTGAGGCCCAGGCCAACGATCCACTTGTCCGCGTCCAGATAGTTCACGTCCAGCGACGCGTTGGATTCCAACGGCGACTCGCTGTAGGCGACACCGCCGGTGAGCATGAAGTTGTCGTTGAGCTGATACTCGGCGCCCAGGCGCGGCACCACGATGTCCTGGAATGCCAGGGTGCCGACGTTACTGTTCACCGCCTGATCCTTGATGGTGTCGCTGTCGAACTCTTCTTCCAGCTCGGACCACTGCTGCATTTCCACCGAGGCGCCCACGCGGAAGCGCTCGCCGCCGTAGAGCAGGCCGGCGGAGTAGATGTTGGGCTGGTAGGAATCCAACGTGGTGACTTTCAGGTTCAGGCCGGGGGGCGCGATGGTGCCGGGGATCACGGTCTGCGCGTCCACGGTGGTGTTGGTGTTGGAGTAGCCGCGGAACGCGAAGGCGGTTTCGAAGCCGTCCAGCCAGCAGCCTTCGTTGTCGGGGCAGAAGGTTTCCGCCATGTCCACGGTGGCGCTGAGAATCGGGCGGATGGACGGCTTGGCGGACACGTTCAGCTCTTCGTACTGGGTGTCGCCGGCCAGGTTGGTGGTGGCCACCAGCTCCGCTTCCGAGTGCAGCGTGATACGGGCGGAGGCGCCGATGTCGATGCCGCGCCACAGGGTGGTGGCGCCGCCCAGGTTCAGGAACAGCGGCTGACGGCCGTATTCGAAGTACTGCCCTTCCCGGGAGGTCTGGGATTCAAACGCCAGCATTTCCTCGCCGTACTTTTCCACGCCGATCATCACGCCGAAGAAAATCGGGTGGTTGAATTTGGTCAGCGAGGAGAGATCGGTCTTCATGCCGATCAGGGTGTGCTGGGACGGGGAATCCTGCAGCACGTCGCCGCCGCTGCGGTTGGGCGGGTTGGCGCCGCCCAGGCTGGTGGCGCGCAGCTCGTGGTCGGCGTGCAGCAGACCCATGGTCAGCTCGCCACGGGGGTCCTTGGTGAGGTAGGCCGGGTTGTAGTACACGGCGGACACCTGGGTGTTGAACATGGACAGGGCCTGGGCGGAGGCCACGTCGGACGGCAGCACCCCGTAGGTGGTGCCGATGTTGCCCATGCTGGCGTAGGCGGCGGTGGTGGAACCAATGGCAAGCGCCAGGGCAGCGCCCCGGGCGACGATTTTATTGTTCATGGCGAACTACTCCGTCAGGCCGTTTCAGGGGAAGAACGGCGGCTTTGTTATTACAGGTGTTCACTTAACGGGCGCGCAGTATGTGCGACGAATTAGAAACAAAACACTGGTTAACGCTACATTTCGTGCACTTTTGTTAACCGTTTCCGTTAGTCAAAACCTTTTACTGATTCGGATTTTATAGGCTAATAATTAAGTATCGGCTCTGGGTACCCCTCTACCATAAGACCTTATTAGAATCGCTGTAGACCGCGTGATCAGCGGGCTGCGGCGCCAGGGCCAATAACGGACAGAAAATACGGCTTGTGAATAAACGTCAACGTATCGGAACCACAAAACTTGTAAAAGATGCGTGAGGACAAACGGAGGCCGCGTTGTCAATGTTTACGTCATTGACAGCTGTGTGCATCGGGAAATAAGCGACGCGGCCCCCCCGGGGCCGCGGGTCAGGGTCGGGCGTTGCGGGGGAGGTCGCCGGCGCGGCCCAGGGCGCGGTGCATGAAGGCGTGGCGGGCGGGGGCGAGGCGGTTGACCAGGCCCAGGCCGGTGTTGCGCAGCCAGCGGACGGCGGGTTCGGGGCGTTCGAACAGCAGCTTGAAGCCGCGCATGGCGTTCTGCATCAGCAGGTTGTCGGCGCGGCGGCGGCGCTCGTAGCGCGCCAGGATGGTGGCGTGGGCCACCGGCAGGCCGGCGGCGCGGGCGCGGCCGAGTTCTTCGGCGAGCACGGCGGCGTCCAGCAGGCCCAGGTTGATGCCCTGCCCGGCCAGCGGATGGATCACATGAGCGGCGTCGCCCACCAGCGCCAGGGCGCGGCCCTGGTAGCGGCTGGCGTGGCGCTCTTCGATCGGGAACACGGCGCGGCGGCTGACCACCCGGGCGGCGCCCAGCACTTCGCCGGCGGCCTGGCTGAGCGCGGCGCCGAAGGCGTCGTCGTCCAGCGCCAGCAGTTCGTCGCTGCGCTGCGGCCAGGCAGACCAGACGATGGAGCACCGGTGGCCGTCGCCACGGTGGCCGCCGTGGCCGAACAGCGGCAGCAGCGCCAGCGGGCCGGAGTCCATGAACGCCTGGCGGGCGCAGCCGCCGTGGGGTTGGTCGGTTTCGACGGTGGCCACCAGGGCGCGGTGGCCGCTGTCGCGGGCCGGGGCGGGGATGCCGGCGGCGTCGCGCACCCGCGAGCGGGCGCCGTCGGCGCCCACCAGCAGATCGGCGCTGAAGACCCGGTCGCCGGCGGTGACCCGCCAGCTGTCGCCGTCCCGGGCCAGGTCGTCCACCGGAGTGTCGCCGTGCCAGGCCAGGGTGTCGCGCTCGCCGGCGGCCTCGAACAGCGCGGCGGTGAGGTGGTCGTTCTCCAGCAGCCAGCCCAGGCAGTCGGCGCCGGCGTCGGCGGCGCTGAAACGCACCTCGCCGGTGCCGTCCCGGTCCCACACCTGCATGCTGGCGTAGGCCTGCACCCGCTCCGGATCGAGACGGTCCCAGACGCCGGCGTGGCGCAGCAGCCAGTGGCTGGCTTCGCTGAGCGTGGACACCCGTGGCGCGGACTCGCCGCTGGGGCGCACCGGCGCCGGCCCGGCGTCCAGCACCCGCACCGAGAAGCCCTGGTCCGCCAGCAGCAGCGCCAGCAAGCCGCCGGCCATGCCGCCGCCGACGATCAAAACATCCGTGTGCAGTGCGTTATCCATCACAACCCCATGGCCCGGCGGGCGAAGTTTTTGCGGGCGGTCGGTAGCAGATCCAGGGCCAGCAGACCGAGCTGGCGGCTGTGGGCGAACAGCGGCTGGCGCACGCGGAACAGCTCCGGCAGCCAGCGCGAGGCGTGGCCGATCTGGCTCTGGTCGGCGCGGCGGTCGGCGGCCCATTGCTCCAGCAGCGCCAGGCGGCCCGGCTGGGCGTCACCGCCGACGCGGCGGGCCAGCAGTTCCAGGTCGCGCAGGGTCAGGTTGAAGCCCTGCCCGGCCACCGGGTGCAAGGTGTGGGCGGCGTTGCCCACCACCGCCGCGAACGGCACCGCCTGGGCGCAGGCTTCGCTGAGCACCAGCGGGTAGCGGGCGCGCTCGCCGACGCGGGTGAGGCGCGGCATGTCGCGGCCGAGCCGTTCGCGCAGGGCGTCCAGGAACGCCTCCTCGTCCAGCGCCATCCACCGGTCTACTTCATCGCGGGGGCCGGTCCAGACCAGCGCCATGCGCTCGCCGGGGAGCGGCAGCAGGGCCAGCGGGCCCTCGTCGAGGAAGCGCTCGAACGCCTGGCCCCGGTGCGGCTCCGCCAGCCCGACGTTGGCGATCAGGGCGTCGTGGCCGATGTCCCGGTGGCGGGCGCTGATGCCGAGCCAGTCGCGGGTGCGCGAGCGGGCGCCGTCGGCGGCGATCAGCAGCGGCGTGTGCAGTGCTTCGCCATCGTCCAGTGTCGCTTCATAGCCGTCGGTGGCGCGGCGGATGCCGGTGAGCGACGCCGGGGCGCGCAGGGTGATGGCCGGGTCCGCTTCCACGGCGCGCAGCAGCACATGGCCGAACCAGCGGTTTTCCACCACCGCGCCCAGGCGCGGCAGGTTCTGCTCTTCGGCGGTGAGCCGCGCCAGGCCGAGGCGGCCGCGCCGGGACACGTGCACGGTGTCGATGCCGGCGGCGTTTTCCAGCACCGCGTCCTGCAGGCCCAGCTGCTCAAGAATCGCCAGGCTGCCCGCGGACAGCGCCGTGCTGCGCGCGTCGAAGCTGGGCGTGTCCGGCGCCTCGCCGGCGGCCAGGGCGTGGCTTTCCACCAACACGACCTCGCCCGCCCCGTGGTGGCGCAGCAGCAGCGCCAGGGCCGCCCCCGCCATGCCGCCGCCGACGATGAGCGGGGCAGCGCTCATGCACGCGCCTCGCGCATCAGGGCTTCGATGTCGTCGATAGCCTTGGGCACGTCACGGGTGAGCACGTCGCAGCCCTCTTTGGTGACCAGCACGTCGTCCTCGATGCGGATGCCGATGCCGCGCCAGCGCTCTTCCACGGTGTCGTCGTCCGGGGCGATGTAGAGGCCCGGCTCCACGGTGAGGGTCATGCCCGGTTCCAGCTGGCGCCATTCGCCGCCGATGCGGTAATCGCCCACGTCGTGCACGTCCAGGCCCAGCCAGTGGCCGGTGCGGTGCATGAAGAAGCGCTGGTAGGCCTGCTCTTCGATCAGGTCGTCCGGGTTGCCGGCCAGCAGGCCGAGGTCCACCAGCCCTTCGGTGAGGATGCGCACCACGGTTTCGTGGGGCACGTTCCAGTGGTTGTCGGTGTGGGTGGCTTCGATGGCGGCGTACTGCGAGGCCAGCACCAGCTCGTACAGGGCGCGCTGCTCGCCGCTGAATTTGCCGTTGATCGGGAAGGTGCGGGTGATGTCCGAGGCGTAGTTGTGCAGCTCGCAGCCGGCGTCCACCAGCACCAGGTCGCCGTCCTTGAGCGGCGCGCTGTTCTCGATGTAGTGCAGGATGCAGCCGTTGGCGCCGCCGCCGACGATGCTCGGGTAGGCCGGGCTGCGGGCGCCGTGGCGCATGAATTCGTGCAGGTATTCCGCTTCCAACTGGTATTCATACATACCCGGGCGCACCGCCTGCATGGCGCGCACGTGGGCGCCGGCGGAGATCTGGGCCGCCTGGCGCATGAGCTCGGTTTCCGCCTTGCTCTTGAACAGGCGCATGTCGTGCAGCAGGTGCGAGAGCGCCACGAATTCACCGGGCGGCTGGGCGCCGGTGCGCACCCGCTCGCGGATAGTGTTGATCCAGCCCATCAGGCGGCTGTCGAAGGCGGCGTCGCGGCCCAGGTCGTAGTAGACCCGTTCGCGGCCTTCCACCAGGCCGGGCAGGATGTCGTCGATGTCGTTGATGGGGAAGGCGTCGTCGGCGCCGTAGTCCGCCACCGCCCCCTCCGGCCCGGCGCGGTAGCCGTTCCAGATTTCCTGGGCACGGTCGCGCTCGCGGCAGAACAGCACGTATTCGCCGTGTTCGCGGCCGGGCAGCAGCACCATCACCGCTTCCGCTTCGGGGAAGCCGCTCAGGTACCAGAAGTCACTGTCCTGGCGGTAGGGGTGTTCCACGTCCCGGTTGCGGGTGCGCTCCGGCGCGGCGGCCAGGATGGCGATGCTGTTGGGCTCCATCTGCTCCATCAGCTCGCGGCGGCGGCGCTGGAATTCCTGCAGACGAATGGTCATGGGTTCTCCTCAATGCCGGGTGGGCGGCGTTTCCGGTTCGGCGGCGTCGCCGGGGCCGGGCTTTTTCGCGGCCTGCTGTTTCATCACCAGGTCGGTGTAGATCATCAGCGCGGACATGCGGCAGTGCTCGGCGACCTGCTCGAACATGCGCTCTTCCTCCTCGCCGGTTTCTTCCGGCGTGGTCACCTGGCTCACCGCGGACAGGTCGGACAGCGCCTCCTGCACACCCGGCGACAGCTCGGTGTCGGCGACACCGGCGGCGCCGGTGCCGAAGCCCACCAGGAAGCCTTCGCTCCACTGGCCCAGGGCGGCCACGCGCAGGTCCAGGTCGTCTTCGTCGGCGGGCAGCAGCAGTGGCAGCTCCAGGCCGGTGCCGGAAAAGCCTTCGATGGTCTGATCGCGCCAATCGATCAGCGCGCGGGACAGTTCCGGCGGCAGCCCCTCGGGCTGCTCGGCGTGGGCGGCCAGGGTGCCCAGCAGGGCGTTGTCGTCCTGGCCGTGGCCGGTGGCCAGCAGGCCGCAGACCACGCCGTGCAGTTCGCTGGGCGAATTGGGGATGCCCGCCTGGGCGGCGGCGCGGGCGAGTTCGTCGAAGTCGGGCAGTTCGGGCATGGGGCTCCGTCTTTACTCTTTAATGACTTTCTGCAAAGCGGCGCTAAGTGCTTAACCCGCCTTGATTTGCGTTGACCCTTCGCAGGGCCGTATCTATAGTACAAAAAGCCGTCAATGGCGGCGGGCAAACTTCCTTCCCGCCTGCGATTCGGACCCGGATCGGGGGCTCAACCTTAGGCGAACAGCGACCAATTTGCCATGACGATGGAACAACAACTCCGGCAACTGGAAGCCCGGGTGGACGAGCTGCTGCGCATCTCCGCGCACCTGCGCCAGGAGAACCGGCTGCTGCGCGAACGGGAAACCCGCCTGCTCGATGACCGCGCCCAGTTGGTGAAGAAAAACGATCTGGCCAAGGCCCGCGTTGAAGCCATCATAACCCGCCTGCAGTCCCTTGAGCAGGAGGATTCATGAGCGACGGCCATTCCCTGGTGATTCATATTCTGGATAAGGAATACCGGGTCGCCTGCCCGCCCGGCGAGCAGGACAACCTGCTGCGCGCCGCCCGCTACCTCGACAACCAGATGCGCGAAGTGCGCCAGGCCAATGTGATCGGCCTGGAGCGGATCGCCATCATGGCGGCGCTGAACATGAGCCACGAGCTGCTGGAAGCCCGCGAACAGCTGGGCGACGACAGCGGCAACGACGAGCGCATCCAGGGCCTGCTGAGCCGCCTGGACAACGAGATCCGCGCCTTCGAGGAAGGCAACGACGAGGCGTCTGTCAAGCCCTGACCCTCACCCCCGCCCCTGTTATACTCTTGGCAAGTGTTCCCTGGACCGTGCGCCAGCCGGGTTACGTCCCTGCCGATGCTTTACCCTTAGGGGTCCAAATTGGTGTGCCTGTGCGCATGTCCGCCTTCGAGCGGAAAGCCTGAGGGCATTAACCTGCGGTCCCCGCCTTGAACTTTTCGGTTCAAGGGCAACACCCGCAGCGGCGGTTCGGGGGACACGCTTTATAATTCAATGGATAGTTGACAGTTGATAGTTAACAGTTAGTAGCGGCGCGTTTAAGGGCGCCGGGTGCTATCCATGGACGCCTTCCTTTTTTATGAGTTCTGAACCTTCTAGAAAGCAGATGCGGCGGGCCCTTCGGGCGCGGCGGCGGGCTGTGTCCGCCGGTGAGCGGCGGCGGGCGGTGCGGGGGTTTGCGCGGCATTTGCCGGGGGCGCTGGGGGTGCGGCGGTTTCGGCATGTGGGGGTGTATCAGGCGGGGGACGGTGAGCTGGATCCCCTGCCCGCCCTGGCGCATTCGCGCTTCGGTGAGTCGGTTCTTTACCTTCCGGCGCTGGACCGGGTGCATCGCGGGCGGATGCACTTCCGCCTGTGGCGGCGCGGGGGGCGGCTGAAGGCGAACCGGTTTGGTATCGGCGAGCCCCGTCGCCGGGAGCGGGCGCGGGCGGCCTGGGCGCTGGATGCGATTCTGGTGCCGCTGGTGGGCTTCGATGACCGGGGCCACCGGCTGGGCATGGGCGGGGGGTTTTACGACCGCGCGCTCGCGGACCTGGCGCGCCGGCCCCGGCGGCCGCGACTGATCGGCGTGGCGTTCGAGTTTCAGCGCCAGCCCAGGCTGCGCGAGGCAGCCTGGGACCAGCCTCTGGATCAGGTGGTTACCGACGTTCGGCGTTACTTACTGTCGTAATTGCTGAACTGCATGCCCGCGGAGTTCGCGAAGCGCTCCAGATCAGAATCGTTACCGCCGTGGGTGATGGTGCTGATCAGCACCCCAAGAGCAAATACGAATGCGAGGACGACAAGTGCGTCCGGCTTCTTCTTCATTGTGTTTCCATTCCCCAAATTTCTAGAAAGCTCGGTACGGTGAAACCCAGTACAAATGCGGACCGCCGTTTTCTGGCCCCCCGGTATGACCGGAGCGGTACGGCGTTTTCCGCTTCCCCTAAACCCGTGTCGGGCGAAAGACTCATCATGGTAGGCCATTCATTTCGTAACAAGATGAGAACCAGGTCAAAATTCAGGCACTCAGCCCACTCAAGTCAAGGAGTTACGGCCCGTTCCTCACGCTTCTTAACAAAACTACAGCCCAACATTCAACTTCACGCGGCCTTCACTGCACATTAACGCATAAGACGTTGTTCGCAGTGAAGCCTTGATGCAATACGACCGGCGTGCCCCGTTTTAGTTCAGAAACAGCCGGTAGGCCGGGTTATCACTCTCTTCCACCATCGGGTAAGGCACCTTCTTGAGGTCCTTGCGCAGGTTGCCCCGGTCACCGAACGGCACCTGGAAGCCCACCAGCACCCGCCCGTAGGCGGCCCCGTGGTTGCGGTAATGGAACACGCTGATGTTCCATTTCTGGCCCAGCGACATCAGGAATTTGACCAGGGCGCCGGGGCGCTCGGGAAATTCCACCCGGAACAGCATTTCGTCCAGGTCCTGCCGCGAGGTGTGGCCGCCCACCATATGACGGATGTGCAGCTTGGCCATCTCGTTGCCGGTCATGTCGACCACCGGGTAGCCGGCCTCGCGCAGTTCCGCGATAAGCGGAGCAAGGTCCGTGCCACCAGGACGAATCTGCACGCCGACGAAGATGTTCGCCTCGTGCTCACTGGAGTAACGATAGTTGAACTCGGTGATGCTGCGCCGGCCCAGGGCCTGGCAGAACGCCCGGAAGGCGCCGGGCTTTTCCGGGATGGTCACCGCCAGAATGGCCTCGCGCTGCTCGCCCAGTTCGGCGCGCTCGGAGATGTGCCGCAGGCGGTCGAAGTTCACGTTGGCGCCGCTCTGGATCGCCACCAGGGTTTTGTTTTCGGCGCCGTGCTTGTGCACCCAGTTTTTCAGGCCGGCCAGGGCCAGCGCGCCGGCGGGCTCGCAAATGGCGCGGGTATCCTCGAAGGAATCCTTGATGGCGGCGCAGATTTCGTCGGTGGTGGCGGTGATCACCTCGTCCACGTGGTCGCGCAGGATGCGGAAGGTCTCCTTGCCGATCTGGCGAACCGCCACGCCATCGGCGAACAGGCCCACTTCCGACAGGGTCACCCGGCGCTTGCGAGCCATGGCGGCCTGCAAACAGGCGGCGTCTTCCGGCTCCACGGCGATGATTTTCACCTCCGGGCGCACGTATTTCACATAGGCGGCGATGCCCGCCGCCAGGCCGCCGCCCCCCACCGGGATAAAAATGGCGTCCAGGTCGCGGCTCTGCTGGCGCAGGATTTCCATGCCCACGGTGCCCTGGCCGGCGATCACGTCCGGGTCGTCATAGGGGTGCACGAAGGTCAGGCCTTCTTTTTCCTGCAGCTTGGTGGCGTGGGCCAGGGCGTCATCGAAGCCGTCGCCGTGCAGCACCACCTTGCCGCCACGCTCGCGCACCGATTTCACCTTGATCTCCGGGGTGGTGCGCGGCATCACGATCACCGCGCGCACGCCCATGGCGCTGGCCGCCAGGGCCAGGCCCTGGGCGTGGTTGCCGGCGGAGGCACAGATCACGCCCTTACTGCGCTGCGCGTCAGTGAGGCTGGCCAGCTTGTTGTAGGCGCCACGCAGCTTGAAGGAGAACACCGGCTGCAGATCCTCGCGCTTGAGCAGCACGCGGTTGCCGATGCGTCGGGAGATCAACGGGGCCGCATGGATGGGCGTTTCCAGCGCCACGTCGTAGACGCGGGATTGGAGAATCCGTTTTACGTATTGATCAAGCATCGCAGGCATGGAAGATCCGCAAGGGTAAAACCGCTAGTTTACGGGGCGCGGGGCGGGAGCGTCCATTGCGCTGTCCTGTATCGGCGGGCCAAGCGCCCGTATAATCGCCGCACCCTTGCATCGCGGAGACCGACCATGGACCAGAACGCTCTGAAGAAACAGGTGGCCGAGGCCGCCCTGCGCTACGTGCCGGAAGGCGAAGTGGTGGGCGTGGGCACCGGCTCCACCGCCAATTTCTTCATTGACGGCCTGGCGGGCATGAAGGACCGCATCGCCGGCGCCGTGGCCAGCTCCGAGGCCACCGCCGAGCGCCTGCGCGGCCACGGCATCCCGGTGCTGGCGCTGAACGACGTGGACCGCCTGCCGGTGTACGTGGACGGCGCCGACGAGGTCAACGAGCACCGCGAGATGATCAAGGGCGGCGGCGGCGCGCTGACCCGGGAGAAAATCGTCGCGGCGGTGGCCAAGGACTTCATCTGCATCGTCGACGGCTCCAAGAAGGTGAAGCGTCTGGGCGCCTTTCCGCTGCCGGTGGAAGTGATCCCCATGGCGCGCTCCTACGTGGCGCGCAAGCTGGTGGGACTGGGCGGCCGGCCGGAATACCGCGAAGGCTTCGTCACCGACAACGGCAATATCATCCTCGACGTCCATAATCTGGACATCGTCAACCCGCTGGAACTGGAAAAAACCCTCAATAATATTACCGGCGTGGTCACCAACGGGCTGTTCGCGCTGCGCCCGGCGGATGTGGTGCTGGTCGGCGAGGGCGGCGGCGTTTCGGTGTACTAGCGTTTGACCGCAAGGCACGCCCTGTTGTGCATAATATGACACTTAATACCTGGCACGGACGTTCCTCTTAACCGGCCCATTACGTTCGGCTACCCTCCCGCTACGTTCCGTAAAGTAACCCGTCCCCCGTCTACCGTTCACAACCTTTTTCATACGGCATTCACCACCGCTTTGTTTTATTAGTTGCATATGAGACGAGAGCGTTGTTCGCGGTCACCCCCGCAAAAACGCCTTTCGTCATCTTTCGCTGGCGCTCCTACCCGAAAAAACGTCCAGTGAAATAAAAGAGCTTAAATAAGCCCAATAACAAGATCCGGAGAGTCTTTATTATGTACCGATCCCTCCAGCAGTCCGCCCGGAGTGTTGCCGCCGCCGTCTCCCTTACCGCCAGTGTTCCCGCGCTTGCCGGCATGGGTAATACCGCCAATACCTACGGTCTTTTCCCCGTTGACGTCGGTACCGCCCAGGCGCTTTCCATGTTCAACGCCCAGGCTTCGGCGCTGTATTACAACCCGGCGTATCTGACCATGGACCCGCGCGGCGAATTGACCGCCGGCCTGCTGCACGGCGAGCAGGAGCTCAAGAGCGACGACACGGTGGTCAACGACACCCGCTCCCAGCAGCAGCTGATCGCACTGAAAACCAACCTGTCCGAATTGACCAAGGTGAACCACCCGCTGTATTTCGCGATCATCGCCGGGGTGGAGAAGTTCGGTGAAGAGATGCTGGCGTTTAATTCCAGCACCTCCGATGAAGGGCAGTTCCTTAATTACGGCCGCCAGCCGCTGTTCCTGAACGTGGGCGGCGGCACCCAGTTCTTGAACGGCATCAACGTGGGGGCCTCGGTGCATATTTCTCTGCGCTCGGAAGCCACCCTCAACGCCAGCTCCAACCTGGCCGGTGAAACCCAGTACGAAGAGCTGGACGTGACCGCCAAGCCGGTATTGCGCCCGGTGCTGTCCACCTCCCAGGAGTGGGGCAAGATCATCTGCGGCCACAACGACGACTGCTGGATCGGCGGCCTGGAGACGGCGCTGACGTTCCGCGGCCACACCGAGGCCCGCACCTCGGTGGAATCCAACATCGTGATTCCCGGCACCGTGCCGGACCCCGGCATTCTGCTGGCGATCGACACCATTGATTCCTATCAGCCGGACATCTTCGCCGCCGGCCTGAAGTACAACTTCACCGACAACTTCCGCATGGCCGTGACCGTGGAGCAGCAGAACTGGTCGGATCTGACCGAGGAACTGCAGCGCGACACCGTCAAGGACCAGGCCAACGCCCAGTTCAAGGACATCACCGTTCCGCGCGTGGGCGCCGAGTGGGATGTGAATCAGCACCTGACCCTGCGCGGCGGCGTCGCCTTCCAGGAATCGCCGCTGGAGAGCATCCGCACCGAGGACGTGAACTACCTGGATAACGACAAAGTGATCTTCGGCCTGGGCTCCTCGCTGGTGATCGACAACCCGCCGATCCTGGCCTACCCGATGCGTCTCGACTTCGGCTACCAGTTCCAGCAGCTGGAAGACCGCGATTTCGAATTGACCAGCAGCCGGCCGGGCGTAACCAACCCCTTTGCCACCGTAACCGCGGGCGGCGAAGTTCATGTGTTCAGCGGTTCCCTGACGCTTAAGTTCTAGGAGGTGCGCCATGCGCTATAAAGCTCTAATAACACTGACCGCGGCGGCGACCCTGTTCGGCTGCGGCGGTGACGACAGCGGCGACAACCCCAACGTACCGGATTTGCGCGCACCGGAATCCGGCAACGCGGCGCTGTTTTTCACCTATCCGTTGGATGACCAGAAAGACGTGGCGCCCAACGCCCCGGTGGTGTTCAACTTCGGCGCCGCCTTGCAGGTGGCCCCGTCCAACTTTGAGTTCACCGACGCCGACGGCGAGCCGGTGCAGTTCGAATTCAGCCTGGTCGACGACGGCCGCGGCGTGGTGCTGCGCCCCCAGGAGGAACTGGACCCGATCGCCGACTATCAGGTGGTGCTGCAAGGCATCGACGCCAATGGCGAAGAGGTGGGGCTGCCCGACGGCGCGCTGAATTTCACCACCCGCGCCGCGCTGGACGGCGCCGTGGACCTGCAGAAAGAAAGCCCGGACTTTGAAGTGGCGTCGATCTTCCCGGACGACGAGACCCAGTTCAAAACCATGGACTTCTCCGCGTTCCGCCTGCGCACCAGCCACCCGATGGACGACCAGACCGTGGTCTACGGCGACACCGTGTCCCTGACCCGCGACGGCGAACTGGTGCCGGCGGTGCTGCTGTCGGCCGGCAACGCCCTCACCGTGGACCCGGTGGACGACATGACCCCCGGCGCTGAGTACGTGCTGAGCGTGGACGGCGTGGTGAGCCGCTTCGGCGACCCCATTGCGTCCTTTGAGCGCACCGTGACGCCGATCAAGACCAGCTCGCCCACCGGACAACGGGAGACCCTGGTCACCGAGGTGCCGGCGGCGGACCCGAACCTGAGCTGCCTGGCCGACAACGTGCGCGTGTCGCCGCTGACCGGCGAGCCGATCAACTGCGTGCCGGTGATCGGCACCCTGCTGGAAGACCAGACCGTTTCCAAGCAGACCGGCGACGTGTTCGGTGAGCTGGCGTTCCCGCCGGCGTTCCCCGACGTGACCCCGCTGCGCGTGGCACGCGGTTCCCGGCTGGTGGGCGACGCCCTGGAAGTCCTCGTCGGCGGCCAGGTGCCGGTGGGCTTTAACTCCGGCGACGTAACCGTGGAAATGGTCGCCGACGCCACCGGTTACCTGTTCCCCAACCCCACCTCGGCTTCCCCGAACGCGGCCAAGAACCTGCGTCTGTTCCTGGATCTGTCCACCACCACCGACGATGCCCGGGCCAACGGCGCGTTCACCCAGAACCTGCTGCATGTGGAACTGGTGGGCCGCGCCATCGTGCGTGACGGCGTGCTGCGCGCCGACGCCATCAGCGTGGTGGAACCGCGCGTGCTCGGCGTGGAGGACAACTACGGTCTGCTGAGCTTCCGCATGGAGTCCTACCGCGACCAGACCAACGCGCCGGACCCGCTGGACGACCAAACCCCTCCGATGCTGCAGGCGCTGACCCAGGACGACGGCAGCCGGCAGCTGTCCTGGCAGCCCGGCGAGTTCGCCGACCGCATGGTCCCCGGCGAGCCCATCGTACTGCTGTTCACCGAAGCGCTGGACCCGAACAGCATCGTCGAGGGTGTCAGCCTGCGCCTCACCAAGGGCGGCATGGACGAGCCTTTTTCCTGGAAACTGGACGGCAACGCGCTGGTGATCACCCCGGACGACCCGGTGGATTACGGTGTGGAGTACGTGGTCGAGACCACCACGGACATCACCGACCTGAGCGGCAACCCGCTGATGAACCTGAACCCGCTCGACGGCACCAATCAACTGACCTTCACCCTGCCCACCTACGTGGAGGGCGAGGACGTGCAGCGCGGGCCGTTCGCCACCACCGTCTACCCTGGTTTCCCCTGCGCCACCAGCGACGAGCTGGATCTCAACGCCTTCGGCGGCATGGGTAGCCAGGGGGTGTGCGTGTCCTCCAGCCCGGAAAGCGAGCAGGTGGAAGTGGACCGCATGCCGATTACCGACATGCCCGCCAACCGCGCCATCCGCGTGCGCTTCTCCCAGAATATGGACCCGGCGTCCATCGAGCTGGGCCGCACCTTTATCGTCGAGGAGGTGGACGGTGGCGCCGTGGAAGGCAGCCTTGAGGTGGGCGTGCGGCACCTGACCTTCACCCCGGATCAGCCCTGGGAAGCGGGCACCCTGTACCGCTACACCCTGGCCTCGGAAACCAGCGGCTGCGCCAGCGCCATCTGCTCCGAGGACCAACTCCCGCTGCAGACCGCGCTGCTGCTTGGCAACGAGAGCGACCAGGGCGGCCCGAACATGGACATCCTGTTCCGTGGCGCAGCCGCCACCGACAATGTGTTCCAGGAGCTGAACAACCTGCCCAGCGTGGACGTGAATTACAACTTCGCCATCGACGGCGGTGAATCGCCGGTTACCGACGACAACCTGCCGGTACCGCCCAACGCCACCCGCATTCTGCCCAACCAGGGCGGCGCAGGGGACGAAAATACCGGCGGCGGCCTGGTGACGGCGGCCAACACCGGTTGCGGCTTCGAAGGCGCACCCCCTTACTCCGAGGAAGACTTCGAGCAGTGCGACGCCCGCCGTCTACTGTATGCCGCCGGCGCCTTGAACACCGAGATTCTCGGTTTCGTCGAAGCGGAAGAGCTGCCGGATTACGTCGACTCCGACCGAGGCGGGGTGGCGGTCCGAATCCTGCCCACTACCTTGGGTCTGACCAACCTGGACGCCACCGCGGTGATCGGCGTGGACCTGAACGCGGCGGACGGCGAAACCACCCTGGCCACCCTGCCCGTCCTGGGCGATGCCCTGGATACGGTGCTGGAAGGTCTGGGCGATATTCCGTTGATAGGCGGCGTGCTGGACACCGTTCTAGGTCCAACACAGGATATCGGTCTGATCCCGATCGAAACCGCCACCGGACCCAATATCATGCGAGTGCGTTACGAGCCCGACGCCAACAATGAGCGAACTGAAGCGCCGGTGGGCTACATTGTTCCGGGCGACAACCCGGAAGCGGGCGATCTACCCAGGTTTGTCATTGAGTTCGATTTACTCTTCGATGCCCCGCAACTGTCGCTGCCTCTGGGCCTCGACCACAACGCCAAAGGCCTGCCCATCGGGCAAATAGTTCTGGAAGGCCCTATGGATTTCCTACCTGATGGCCGGTTGTTCATCAGCCTGAAAAGCCGGGAGCCCAAAGAAGTAAATCTTGATATTACATTGGGGCCATTGTCAGGAGGCCAGGTGCGGCTTCTTATCCCAGAACAAGGCATCAACTTGAGCTACCAGAGCGTTTCCATCAAGAAGAGCGCTGAACAGAATTGATCTGCCCTCATGGTCAGTGAAGTGATGGGGCCCGCCAGGGCCCTTTTTTATCAACGCACCGGGGTGTGCGCCGACGCCGCGCTTATTCCCAGAATTTGTACCAGGGCTTGTTGCCCTCGCCATTATCGGCATTGGCATTGGCGTTCTGCGACGCTTCGATGCCCCTCTCACTGGCCTTCACTTCACCGCTGACGCTGGCGCTGGCCGCCGCGTCCCGGTTTGATTCGGCCTGCTCTTGCATCGCCTCCCGGCGCTCGCGGGCGTCTTCCCTGGCAGCCTCGGCACGGGCTTCGGCCTCTTCACGCTGAGCTTCGGCGCGCTGTTGCGCTTGTTCGCGCTTGGCTTCGGCTTTTTCCCGTTCCGCTTCGGCGCGCTCTTCGGCCTTCTCGCGTTGCGCTTCGGCCCGTTCCTTGGCTTTTTCACGCTTGGCTTCCGCTTTCTCGCGCTGCGCCGCGGCTTTATCGCGCTGCGCCGCGGCTTTCTCGCGAGCCTGCTCCGCGCGGGCTTCCGCGTCCCTCTTCATGCCGTCCCGTTGTTCCTCAAGATGCTTCTCGGCACCACTGGTATCCACCCGGACACCGGTCTCGGCGTTAACGCCCAGGGTGGCGTCCGCCGCGAACGCGGGCATGGAAAGCACCAGCACCAGGGGCGATACCGCTAAAAGTATCCTTTTCATAAACCGCTCCTTTTTCACGATCGTAAGTCAAGTAAGTACTCCTAACCGCACGGACGGTCCGTACGGCGGAGCGCACCCTAACATTGAAATGCGTTTTGTTTTGAAAGGAAAAAGCGGAAGAACGTAAAAGTGGGGACTGCTTCCGCCCACGGCCGGCGGCCTGGGCGTTTTTCAAACAAAAAACGGGCCGCGTCGCGGCCCGTTCCGGCTTGCCACTCCGGCGTGACGGCGTTCGCCGCCGCCCGGACGTGACCTTACTGCTGTTTCTGGGTGGCCTTGTTGTACTCTTGCTGGACGTTATCCGGGTCGTCCATGTGCTTGCGCTGCTCCAGGTAGTCGCCGCCGTCCTTCTTCATGCCGTCGGCTTTGCCTTCGGCGGCGCGCTTTTCCTGCATGGCCTTCTCGTACTGCTTGTTGACGCGATCAGGGTCGTCGATGTTCTTGCGCTCTTCGGAGTAATCCGGGTTGGGCGCGGCGTCCTTATTACGATCGCCCATGGCCTCGTCCTGCATCGCCTTTTTATACTCGCGGTCGATCTGCTCGCTGGTGGACTCCGCCAGAGCGGCGGGCGCGGCCAGCACGCCGGCCAGCGCGAAGGTGCAGGTCAGCAGCGCGGATTTCTTGATGGTACCCTTCTTGATGGTTTTCATTACTTTTCTCCTTGTCTCACGACAGATGGTCTCGCGACCGGTAAAAATATGAATTCAGTAGCCCTAAGATGGGCCAAACGGGGGGATATTCAAGTGAAGAAAAGTAATTCTGGGCCGCATTTAAAACAATTTTAATTATAGAACGCCGTTCAGGGGTCGTATCCCCAGGGCTGGCGGGCCCTTTCCTTGACCGCTTCGTGGCGTTGCCGGGCCTCGGCGTCACGGCGTTCCAGCCGCTCCTGAACCGCGCGGCGGTTCTCCCGGGTCCGGGTTTCCAGCTCACGGGACCGGCGGTCGGCGTCTTCCCGGCCCGCGTCGCGGCGTTCTTGAAGGCGCTGGTCCAGGTCGTCCGCCGGTCCCGCGACCGGGGCGCCCAGGGCGGCCAGCCCGAGCAGCGTGACCAGGCACAGTCTCAGACCGTTCATTGGCGTCTCCGTTAGCATCGTCGCCTCCATTCTGCGCCGCCCCGGTTAACGGCGCGCGAAGACGTGCCCCAGCCTATTCCGCTAAATAACGGTCAATGATCCGCAGTATTTTTTCGCGGTATTCCGCGTGTTCGTTGGCGAGATGATGGCGGGCGCCGTTGAGCATGTGCACGTCCGGCTCCTGAAACTTGTCGCGAATCACACCCAGGTTGTGACGCCAGTCCACGGTCTCGTCCCGGTCGCCCTGGATCACCACCGGGGATATTTTCACCCGGTTGGCCGCTTCGAAACCGGGGATCCATTTTTTCAGGGCGGTCACCCAGCCGGCCGGTAACCGGTGGTACTGCAACGGGTCCTTGTTCTCCAGAAAATCGAGAAAATCCGCGTCGCCGGAGTTCACCGTGAACACCCGCTTGATGGATTTCGCGAATGGGCGCACCAGGGTGTGCAACCAGCGCGCGGTGCTCCATTTGAACGGCCGCACCAGCGGCGCCAGCAGAATGATCTGCTCAAACGGGCTGCTGTCCGCGTCGAAACCGTGGTGCAGCAGGTAATCCATGACGATGGCGCCGCCGGTACTCTGGGCGATGACGTGCCAGGGCCGGGGAAAGTCATTGCCGGCCTGTTCCAGGCACTGCTCAAGCACCTCGCGGTAGACGCGGAAATCCTGAATCGCGGCGCGCGGCCCGGAGCTGAGCCCGTGGCCGGGCAGATCGTAGGCGAGCACCGCATAGCCCAGGCTCAGCACGTGGGCGATCAGATGCCGGTACAGCCCCACATGGTCGAAATAACCGTGGCAAATCAGCACCGTGCCGCGGGCCACCGCCGGCCGCCAGCCGTGCACGCTGATGGTGTGTCCGGCGGCCTCGAAGTAGCCGAAGCCGTGCTCCAGGTCCGGTAGCCGGCTGCTGAAATCCAGGCCGTAGTACTCCGCGTAGCGCCGGCTCACCTCGTCCAGGGGGTCGAACGCCTGCCAGTTGAGCGGCCGCCAAGAGCGGGTGATTTCTTCGCGGGAAAACGGAAACGGCATGGTGTTTGGGCAAAGCTGGAAAATGAGGCCTTGATGATAACAACCGCAAAGCCCTCGACGAAGCAGTCTTTGTGGGAGCGGGGCGCATAAAAAAGGCCCCGGTGGGGGTACCGGGGCCGGCTCAAGGCAGATGTTCGGTTTGGCTTAGCTCTGGTTGAGCTCGCGGTTGATGTTTTCCAGGCTGTCCAGGTTCTTACGCTGCTCCAGGTAGTCCTGGTTGCGGCCCTGGGGGTTGCCTTCGGCTTTCACCACGGCGCGCTGGTCCTGGATGTCCTGGAACTGGGCGGCGATGAAGTCGGCCTGGTCCAGGTTTTCGCGGGCGGCCAGGTAATCCACCGGCGCGCGGCCGCTGTCACGGGCCTGGCGACCCTGCTCCACCGCCTGCTGGTAGGCGGCGTTGATGTTCTCGAAGCTGTCCATGTTCTGGCGCTCACTGAGGTTCTGGGCGAAAGCCGGGGCGGCGCTCAGGCTCAGGGCGGCGGCGATGGCGGATGCGATGACTGCGTTTTTCATGGTCCTTTCCTCACTCATTCGGTCGTTCCAAATGCGTGGCGGGACCCTGTGTCTGCTTGGCCTCCCACGCTTGATGGGAACCATTATGTTGACTGGTTACGTTATTGTCAACTTGTAACCTGTTAACCTTTTCCTATCGCCGCGATAGCCCCGGCCGGCATCGCCGGCGCCGCGAGTCAGGGCGCCAGGCTGCGCAGGATCAGGCCGGTCACCGCCGCCAGGTTACGCTTCAGCTCGTCCGGGTCGTTGAGTTCCAGCAGCACCGGATGGCCGTACACCGCCGCCGTCTTGCGGATCGCGATGGTCACTTCGTCCAGCGGCGTTTTGCGTTCGAACTCGCCGCTTTCACGGCCGTCGGCGACAATACGGCGGATCGCCTGATAGATGATGTCGTCGTGCACGCTCATGTGATGCCACTGGTTTTCGATCGCCACCACCACGATGTCGTGCATGCGCCGCTCCTTGAGGAACAGCTCCAGACCCTTCTCCAGAAGGCAATCGAGCAGATCCCGCAGGCGCTGGGTGGCGCTGTCGTCCCGCTCGGCGATCTCCTTCAGGGCGACGTCGATCTTGGCCAGGGTCATGGCGCACACCGCTTCGCCGATCGCCTGTTTGGAGTCGAAGAAGCGGTACAGGTAGGCGCTGGAGACCCCCACCGCCTTGGCGATGTCGGTGACCGAGGTCTTGCGGTAACCGTGGGCGCTGAACAGCTCGTTGGCGAGCTCCAGTATCTGGTCGCGCCGTTCGTGTTCCGCCGGGCCGCGCTGCCCGGCCGGGTTGTTGTCCGTCATGGTGCTCTCCCGGTGCTCGTCGGCACCTTGTCAAACGACGTCGTCCGGGACGTCATATTCAAGTAATAAATATTGTTATATGTAACTTTGGGTAAGCATAGCATAACAGCGCCCCTCTGCACGGCCCCCTCACGCCCGGCGACGATAATCTGCGCCCACATCCACCGTCACGGAGCGCCCCATGCAACTCACCGAAGCCGACCTGGCGGCCTGGCCCCGGCGCCGGCGCGCCGCTCTGGTGAACAGCCTCTCCGGGTTCAAGAGCGCCAATCTGCTCGGCACCCGGTCCGCCGGCGGCCAGGAAAACCTGGCGATGATCAGTTCCGTGTTCCATCTGGGCGCCGACCCGGCGCTGGCCGGCATGATTCTGCGCCCCCATTCCGTGGACCGGCACAGCCTGGAGTACCTGCTGGAGACCGGCGTCTACACGCTGAACCAGGTGCACGAGGGCATCCACGCCGCCGCCCATCAGACCAGCGCGCGCTACCCGCGGGCGGTGTCGGAGTTCGACGCGGTGGGCCTGACACCGGAGTACCGGCACGGCTTCGCCGCGCCCTTCGTGGGCGAGTCGCGGATTAAGCTGGGGTTGCGGCTGGAAGAGAGCCAGACGCTCAAGGTCAACGACACGGTGCTGGTGATCGGCCGTATCGAGCAGATTCTGGTGGCGGAGGACGCCTGGGTGGGCGAAGACGGCTACCTGGACATCGAGGCCGCGGGCACCGTGGCGGTGAGCGGCCTGGACGGCTACCACCGCGCCACGCGGCTGGCGCGGTTGCCCTACGCCAAGCCGTGAGGCCGCGGTGCCGGCGGGTTACTTGATGCGCGGGTCCATTTCGCCGGCTTCGTAGCGCTGGTACATGGTTTCCAGGCTGATCGGCTTGATCTTGTCCGCGTTGCCGGCGGTGCCGAAGGCTTCGTAGCGGGCGATGCAGATGTCGCGCATGGCCGACACGGTTTCCTTGAGGAATTTGCGCGGGTCGAACTCGGCCTTGTTGTGGGCCAGGAAACGACGCACCGCGCCGGTGGAGGCCAACCGCAGGTCGGTGTCCACGTTCACCTTGCGCACGCCGTGCTTGATGCCTTCCTGGATCTCCTCCACGGGCACGCCGTAGGTCTCCGGAATCTCGCCGCCGTACTCGTTGATGATCTGCAGCCACTCCTGGGGCACCGAGGAGGAGCCGTGCATCACCAGGTGGGTGTCCGGGATGCGCGCGTGGATCGCCTTGATCTGCTCGATGGCGAGGATGTCGCCGGTGGGCGGGCGGGTGAACTTGTAGGCGCCGTGGCTGGTGCCGATGGCGATGGCCAGGGCGTCCACCTTGGTGCGCTTGACGAAGTCCGCCGCTTCTTCCGGGTCGGTGAGCATCTGGTCGTGGGTCAGGGTGCCGGAGGCGCCGATGCCGTCTTCTTCGCCGGCCTGGCCGGATTCCAGCGAGCCCAGGCAGCCCAGTTCGCCTTCCACGGACACGCCGCAGGCGTGCGCCATGTCCACGGTGCGACGGGTCACGTCCACGTTGTACTCATACTCGGTGGGGGTCTTGCCGTCCTCGCCCAGGGAGCCGTCCATCATCACCGAGGAGAAGCCCAGCTGGATCGAGCGCTGGCACACCGAGGGGCTGGTGCCGTGGTCCTGGTGCATCACCAGGGGGATGTGCGGAAACTCTTCCGTGGCGGCCAGAATCAGGTGACGCAGGAAGGGCGCGCCGGCGTACTTCCGGGCGCCGGCGCTGGCCTGCACGATCACCGGTGAATTGGTCTGGTCGGCGGCCTCCATGATGGCGCGCATCTGTTCCAGGTTGTTCACGTTGAAGGCCGGCACGCCGTAGCCGTGTTCGGCGGCGTGGTCCAGCAGTTGACGCATGCTGATCAGTGCCATGATGTCTTCCCTTTCGTCTTCGGAGCGAAATGTAGGTGGTGTATTAGTCCCGGGCGCGCTGTTCCAGCACCGCCACCGCCGGCAGGGTCTTGCCTTCCACGAACTCCAGGAAGGCGCCACCACCGGTGGAAATATAGCTGATATCGTCGGCGATGCCGTACTTGTCCACGGCCGCCAGGGTATCGCCCCCGCCGGCGATGGAAAACGCTTCGCTGTCGGCGATCGCTTCGGCCAGCTCGCGGGTGCCTTCGCCGAACTGGTCGAACTCGAACACGCCCACCGGGCCGTTCCAGATGATGGTGCGGGCCTCTTTCATCAGTGCCGCGAACACATGGGCGGTCTGCGGGCCGACGTCGAGAATCAGGTCGTCCTCGGCCACGTCGTCCACCTTCTTGGTGGTGGCTTCGGCGTCCTCGGCGAAGGCCTTGGCCACCACCACGTCCACCGGCAGCGGAATGTGGACTTTTTCCGCCAGCTTCTGCGCCGCCGGGATCAGGTCTTTTTCACACAGCGACTTGCCCACCGGATGCCCGGCGGCCGCCAGGAAGGTGTTGGCGATGCCGCCACCGACAATCAATTGATCCACTTTATCGGCCAGGGCGTCCAGCACTTCCAGCTTGGTGGACACCTTGGAGCCGCCGACGATCGCCACCAGCGGCTTGGCCGGTTCCAGCAGCGCCTTGCCGAGGGCATCCAGCTCGTTGGCCAGCAGCGGGCCGGCGCAGGCCACCGGGGCGAAGCGGGCCACGCCGTGGGTGGAAGCCTGGGCGCGGTGGGCGGTGCCGAAGGCGTCCATCACATAGACGTCGCACAGCGCCGCCATGCGCTTGGACAGCGCCTCGTCGTCTTTCTTTTCGCCCTTGTTGAAGCGCACGTTCTCGCACAGCACCACCTGGCCGTCTTCCAGGTCGACGCCGTCGAGCCAGTCCTTCGCCAGCGGCACCTCCTGGCCCAGCAACTGACCGAGGTGCTCGGCCACCGGCTTGAGGGAGTACTGTTCTTCGTACTCGCCCTCGGTGGGCCGGCCCAGGTGCGAGAGCAACATGACGCGGGCGCCGGCTTCCACGGCGTGGCGGATGGTCGGCAACGAGGCGCGGATGCGGGCGTCGCTGGTGACCTTGCCGTCCTTCACCGGCACGTTGAGATCTTCGCGGATCAGCACCCGTTTACCCTTCAGGTCCAGGTCGGTCATGCGTTTGAAGTTCATCGTCTTGCTACCTCGTTAATGATCACTGGGCACCGGCCAGTGCCGCCACCCAGTCGAGCAGGCGGTTGGCGTAGCCCCATTCGTTGTCGTACCAGGCCACCACTTGCACCATTTCGCCCTGCACCCGCGTCTGCGTGGCGTCAACGATGGCGGATTCGGCCCGGTGATTGAAATCCACGCTCACCAGGGGTTCGTCGTTGTAGCCGATCAACCCGGGTTGTTGCTGGGACAGGGCCCGCAGCCAGGGGTTCAGGGCTTCCGGCGGCGGGGTGCGGTCGAGCAGCAGGGTGAGCTCCACCATGGCCACGTTGAGCGTCGGCACGCGGATCGAGTGGCCGGTGATGCGGCCGTCCAGGGCCGGCAGCACGTTCTGCACCGCCTTGATGGCGCTGCTGGTGGTGGGAATGATGTTCTGGGCGCCGGCGCGGCCGCGGCGCGGGTCCCGGTGCACATGGTCGAGCAGGGTCTGGTCCGAGGTGTAGGCGTGGATTTCCTTCATCAACGCCTGACGGACGCCGAACTCCCGGTCCAGGGCCGCCAGCACCGGGGCGATGCAGTGGGTGGTGCAGGACGCCGCCGACAGCACCCGGCTGTCCGGCTTGAGCGCCTCGTGATTGACGCCGTAGACGATGGTCTGGTCGGCGTAATCGAACGGCACCGCGCCGACGATCACCCGGCCGGCGCCGGCGGTCAGGTGGCGGGCGGCGTCATCACGGGCGCGGAAGCCGCCGGAGCACTCCAGCACCACGTCCACGCCCAGCTCCGCCCAGGGTAGCTGTTCCGGCTCCGGCTCGCTGAACAGACGCGGCGCCTGGTCGCCGATGCGCAGGCAGCCGTCCACCAGCTCCGCCGGCGCGTTGAGCCGGCCGTGGGTGGTGTCGTAGCGGGTCAGGTAGAGCAGGTCCTCGGCCCGGCCCAGGTCGTTGATCGCCACCAGCCGCACGGGCAGGGCGTTGCCCGCCGCTTCCCGCTCCGCCAGGGCGCGGACGAAGGAGCGACCGATGCGGCCATAGCCATTGATCGCGATCTTTAACATAGGGACCGAACGTCGGGCGCCGGACTCTGGGGTCTCAAATCACACTCTCCACGGCGGCCTGCACCGCCTCGGCGGTAATGTTGAAGTGCTTGTAGAGGTCGCCGGCGGGCGCCGAGGCGCCGAAGCCGGTCATGCCCACGATTTTGCCGTCCAGGCCGGTGAAGCGGTACCAGTAATCGGTGATGCCCGCTTCCACGGCCACCCGGGCGCGCACCGCCGCCGGCAGCACCGCTTCCTGGTAGTCGCTGCTCTGCGACAGGAAGGCGTCGACGCTGGGCATGGACACCACGCGCACGTTCTTGCCGGCGGCGCCCAGGGCCTCGGCGGCCTGCACCGCCAGCTCCACTTCCGAGCCGGTGGCGATGATGATCGCTTCGGGCTGGCCGTCGCCGGTCTGCAGCAGGGTGTAGCCGCCCTTGGCCACGTTGGCCAGCACCGCGTCGTCGCGGTCCATACAGGGCAGACCCTGGCGCGAGAAGATCAGCGCGGTGGGGCCGTCGTCGCGCTTCACCGCGTGCTTCCAGGCCACCGCGGTTTCCACCGTGTCGCAGGGCCGCCAGGTGCTCAGATTGGGCGTCATGCGCAGGTTGGCGATCTGCTCGATGGGCTGGTGCGTGGGGCCGTCCTCGCCCAGGCCGATGGAATCGTGGGTGTAGACCAGGATGTTGGGCTGGTGCATCAGCGCCGCCATGCGCACCGCGTTGCGGGCGTATTCCATGAAGGTCAGGAAGGTGCCGCCGTAGGGGCGCAGGCCGCCGTGCAGGCAGATGCCGTTCATGGCGGCGGTCATGCCGAACTCGCGCACCCCGTAATGGATGTAGTTGCCGCTGGCGTCGTCGGCGCTTATCGAGGTGCAGCCTTTCCAGACGGTGTTGTTGGAGCCGCCCAGGTCGGCGGAGCCGCCGGTGAGTTCCGGCAGGCCCGGGCCGAACGCGTCCAGGGTGTTCTGGCTGGCCTTGCGGCTGGCCACTTTTTCCTTGGCCTGCTGGCACTCGGCGATGAACGCGTCGGCGCGCTGGTCGAAGTCCGCCGGCAGCTCACCGCGCATGCGGCGCAGGAATTCATCGGCCAGCTCCGGGAACTCGGCGCGGTAGGCGTCGAAGCGCTTCTGCCAGGCAGCTTCTTTCTCGGCGCCGGCGTCGTGGGCGTCCCAGGCGTTGCGGATCTCGTCGGGAATCTCGAAGGGGCCGTGCTTCCAGCCCAGGGCCTCGCGGGTGAGCGCCACTTCGTCGTCGCCCAGGGCGGCGCCGTGGGACTCTTCCTTACCCTGCTTGTTGGGGCTGCCGAAACCGATGATGGTCTTGCAGCAGATCAGGGTGGGCTGGTCGGTGTTCTTGCGCGCGTTCTCGATCGCCAGCTTCACTTCCTGGGCGCTGTGGCCGTCCACATTGGGGATCACGTGCCAGCCGTAGGCGCGGAAGCGCTCCACGGTGTCGTCGGTGAACCAGCCTTCCACCTCGCCGTCGATGGAGATGCCGTTGTCGTCGTAGAAGGCCACCAGCTTGCCCAGCCCCAGGGTGCCGGCCAGCGACGCGGCTTCGTGGGAGATGCCCTCCATCATGCAGCCGTCACCCATGAAGCAGTAGGTATTGTGGTCGACGATGGCGTGGCCGTCGCGGTTGAACTGGGCGGCCATCATCTTCTCCGCGATGGCCATGCCCACGGCGTTGGCGAACCCCTGGCCCAGCGGGCCGGTGGTGGTCTCGATGCCGGGCGCGTCGCCGAATTCCGGGTGGCCTGCGGTGGGGCTGCCGAGCTGCCGGAAGTTTTTCAGGTCGTCCAGGCTGACGCCGTAGCCGGTCAGGTGCAGCAGGCTGTAGAGCAGCATGGAGCCGTGGCCGTTGGAGAGCACGAACCGGTCGCGGTCGACCCAGTGCGGGTTGGCCGGGTTGTGCTTCAAGAAGCCGCGCCACAGCACTTCGGCGATATCCGCCATGCCCATGGGGGCGCCCGGGTGACCAGACTTGGCTTTCTGTACCGCATCCATGCTCAGGGCACGGATAGCATTGGCGAGATCACGGGCAGCGGGGGCTGACGACATGCACGGCTCCTGAACGATTTTTGACCAGAGGTGTGAAAAGGGGCGCTATTGTCGCCCAAGCCCGGGGCGCGGGCAAACCCCGGGACCCTCCAACCTATATCAATATCTTTTGATGCAGCCTCCGAGGTCCGCTACACTCGCCTCCATGTCTTTACACCCGGCACCGCAGGAACAGGATCTGGACAGCCTGGCGGCCTTTCTGAAGGCGGCCGGCGATCCGCTGCGCCTGGAGGTTCTGCAGGTGCTGGGCCAGAACAGCTTCGGGGTGCTGGAGCTGTGCGAAATCATGGCGATCAAGCAGTCGGGCATGAGCCACCATTTAAAGGTGCTGGCCCAGGGCGGCCTGGTGGAACGCCGCCGGGAGGGCAACTCGATCTTCTACCGGCGACGCCTGCCGCCGTCGGACGCCGCCACCGGGCCGCTGCAGAGCGCCCTGTTCGAGCGGCTCGACGCCACGCCGGCGGACCCGGTCACCCGGCAGCGGCTGGCCGGCGTGCAGGCGCAGCGCGCCGCCCAGAGCCGGGCGTTTTTCGCCCGGCACGCGGACGACCTGGCCCGGCATCAGGATTTGATCGCCGAGCACGACCAGTACGCGGAGCAGGCCTGTGAGTTGCTGGATCGGGCCGCGAACAATCGGGAGCCCGGCGAACGGCGCGGCATCGCGCTGGAGATCGGCCCCGGCGAGGGGCGCTTCCTGGCGCCGCTGGCGAGCCGCTTCGAGCGGGTGCTGGCGCTGGATAACGCCGAGGTGATGCTGGCCCGGGCCCGGGAACGAGTGGCCGGCCAGGGGCTGGACAATGTGGAGCTGGTGTTGGGGGAGTGGCCGGAACACGGCGCCCTTTTACCCCGGGTCGACGCGGTGGTGGTCAATATGGTGCTGCACCACCTGCCCTCGCCCTCCGCCGCCCTGGAGGCGGCGGCCCGGCAATTGAACGACGGCGGCGTATTGGTGATCACCGATCTGTGCCGCCACAACCAGCGTTGGGCGGTGGACGCCTGCGGGGATTTCTGGCTCGGTTTCGAAGAAGCCGATCTGGTGAGTTGGGCCGGCCGCGCCGGTCTGGTATTGCGCGAGAGCCTGTTTCTCGCCATGCGTAACGGTTTTCAGGTGCAGGTGCGCAGCTTTCAGCGCGTCACCGCGCATCCATCAAAAAGGGAGCAATCCGGTAATGAGTGAATACAGCATCTTTACCTCCGAGTCGGTCTCCGAAGGCCATCCGGATAAAATGGCCGACCAGATCTCGGACGCGGTCCTCGACGCCATCATCGCCGACGACCCCCACGCCCGCGTGGCCGTGGAGACCATGGTCAAGACCGGTATGGCCATCGTTGCCGGCGAAGTGCGCACCAGCACCTATGTGGAACTGGAAGACATCGTCCGCCAAGTGATTCTGGACATCGGCTACGACAGCTCCGACGTGGGCTTCGACGGCGCCACCTGCGCGGTGCTCAACGGCATCGGCAAGCAGTCCGCGGACATCGCCGTGGGCGTCGACGAAGCCGAGAACAAGGAACAGGGCGCCGGCGACCAGGGCCTGATGTTCGGCTACGCCACCAACGAAACCGACACGCTGATGCCGGCGCCGATCTACTTCTCCCACCGGCTGGTGGAGCGCCAGGCGGAGCTGCGCAAGAGCGGCCGGCTCGGCTGGCTGCGCCCGGACGCCAAGAGCCAGGTAACCCTGCGCTATGAAAACGGCAAGCCGGTGGCGGTGGACGCGGTGGTGTTGTCCACTCAGCACTCCCCGGACATCAAGCTGGCGGATCTGCGCGAAGCGGTGATGGAAGAGATCGTCAAGCCGGTGCTGCCGTCCGAATGGCTGCACGGCGACACCCAGTACCACATCAACCCCACCGGCAACTTCGTGATCGGCGGGCCGATGGGCGACTGCGGCCTCACCGGGCGCAAGATCATCGTCGACACCTACGGCGGCATGGCCCGCCACGGCGGCGGCGCCTTCTCCGGCAAGGACCCGTCCAAGGTGGACCGTTCCGCCGCCTACGCCGGCCGTTACGTGGCCAAGAACATCGTCGCCGCCGGCCTGGCCGACAAGTGCGAGATTCAGATCAGCTACGCCATCGGCGTGGCCGAGCCGACCTCTATCTCGGTGAACACCTTCGGCACCGGCAAGCTGGACGACAACCGCATCGCCGCCCTGGTGCGCGAGCACTTCGACCTGCGCCCGCGCGGCATCATCGAGATGCTCGACCTGCGCCGGCCGATCTACCGGCCCACCGCCAGCTACGGCCACTTCGGCCGCGAAGGCTTCAGCTGGGAAAACACCGACAAAGCGGCCGCCCTGAAAGCGGCGCTTTAAACGCATACCACCACACCCCCGAGGGGCGCTGCAGCGGACAACCGCGAGGCTCGGGGGCAGGGTGAGACACGATAACGGCGCCCATTCGCTAACCACGAATGGAGAGACCCATGAACGCAAAAGCGGAAACGTTGCAGGACTATAAAGTCGCGGATATTTCCCTGGCCAAGTACGGTCGCGCGGAGATCGACATCGCCGAAACCGAAATGCCGGCACTGATGGCGATCCGGGAAAAATACCGCGCCGAACAGCCGCTCAAGGGCGCGCGCATCATCGGCTGTATCCACATGACCATCCAGACCGCGGTGCTGATCGAAACGCTGAAGGCGCTGGGCGCGGAAGTGCGCTGGTCCTCGTGCAACATCTTCTCCACCCAGGACCACGCCGCCGCCGCCATGGCCGCCGCTGGCGTGCCGGTGTTCGCCTGGAAGGGCGAGACCGAGGAAGAGTACATGTGGTGCATCGAGCAGACCTGCCGCGACGGCGAAGGCAACCTGTGGGACGCCAACATGATTCTGGATGACGGCGGCGACCTGACCGGCTACATCCACGAGACCTACCCGGAGATGCTGGACAAGATCCACGGCATCACCGAAGAGACCACCACCGGCGTGCACCGCCTTTACGAGATGCTCAAGCAGGGCACCCTGAAAGTGCCGGCGGTGAACGTCAACGACTCGGTCACCAAGAGCAAGAACGACAACAAATACGGTTGCCGCCACTCGCTCAACGACGCCATCAAACGCGCCACCGACCACCTGCTGTCCGGCAAGAAGGCGCTGGTGATCGGCTACGGCGACGTGGGCAAGGGCTCCGCCCAGTCCCTGCGCCAGGAAGGCATGATCGTGAAGATCACCGAAATCGATCCGATCTGCGCCATGCAGGCCTGCATGGACGGCTTCGAAGTGGTCAGCGCCTACAAGGACGGCGTTAACGACGGCACCGAAGCCTCCATCAACAAAGAGTTGCTGGGCACCACCGACATGCTGGTGACCACCACCGGCAACTACGACGTGTGCGACGCCAACATGCTCAAGGCGCTGAAGAAAGGCGCGGTGGTCTGCAACATCGGCCACTTCGACAACGAAGTGGACACCGCCTTCATGCGCAAGACCTGGGAATGGGAAGAAGTGAAGCCACAGGTGCACAAAGTGTGGCGCGACAAGAAAAACCAGGACTTCTTGCTGCTGCTCTCGGAAGGCCGCCTGGTCAACCTGGGCAACGCCACCGGCCACCCCAGCCGCATCATGGACGGCTCCTTCGCCAACCAGGTGCTGGCGCAGATGTACCTGTTCGACCAGGGCTACGCCGGCCACTCCGACACGGTGAAGGAGAAGATGCTCAAGGTGGAAGTGCTGCCCAAGCATCTGGACGAGGAAGTGGCCCGCTACATGGTGCAGGGCTTCGGCGGTGTGGTCACCCGACTCACCGACAAGCAGGCCGGCTATATCGGCGTGGACGTCAACGGCCCCTTCAAGCCGGACCACTACAAGTACTAAGGCGTTTTTGAATCATGTCCAAACGCATCAGCTTTGAGTTTTTCCCGCCCAAGACCGAGCAGGGGCGGGAAAAACTCCTGAACACCCAGCAAAAGCTGCTGGCCAAGAAGCCGGAGTTTTTCTCCTGCACCTTCGGCGCCGGCGGCTCCACGCGGGACTACACCCGGCAGATGGTCGACCTGCTGCGCGAGCAGCACGCCGACACCGCGCCGCACCTGAGCTGCATCGGCCAGAGCCGTGACGAGATCATGGAACTGGTCAACGGCTACAAGGAAAGCGGCGTGCGCCGCATCGTGGCGCTGCGCGGCGACCTGCCCTCCGGCATGGGCTACGCGCAGAGCGAAGTGAAGTACGCCGACGATCTGGTGGCGTTGATCCGCGAGGAAACCGGCGACCATTTCCACCTGGAAGTGGCCGCCTACCCCGAGAATCACCCGCAGTCGCGCAGCTTCGACGATGATATCGCGCACTTTCAGCGCAAGATCCGCGCCGGCGCCGACAGCGGCATTACCCAGTACTTCTACAACGCCGACGCCTACGGCTACTACATGGACGAGTTGCGCCGGCGCGGTTGCGACGCGCCGGTCTACCCGGGCGTGATGCCGATTCTCAACGTCGCCAATCTGTTCCGCTTTTCCGATAACTGCGGCGCCGATATCCCGCGCTGGCTGCGCAGCCGTCTGGACGACATCCGCGACGACGAGCAGGCGGTGAAAGCGTTCGGCGAGGAAGTGGTGACCCGCCTCTGCGAGCGCCTGCTGGCAATGGGCGCCCCGGGCCTGCACTTCTACACCATGAACCAATCCGGCCCGATTCTGCGGGTGCTGGATAACCTGGGGCTTTAAGCGTCAAGCTTTAAGCCGAAGGTCTGGACTGGGGAGTGTTGCAGGTCACACTTTTTACGCTAGACTGCGATGAAAAGGGGTGAATAATTATGAGAATCGGTCTGGTCGTTGATTCCGGCTGCGATCTTCCCAAATCCTTTATCGATGAACACGGCATTCTGATCCTCCCGGTCTCCATCCGGCTCGGGGATCAGATCATCGTTGATGAACGGGATCCGGAACGCACCCGTCAGTTTTACGCCACCGAGGCGTCCGAGAAAGCCCATGGCGCGGAATCCATCCCGTTCACCATGGAGCAGATCAAAGCGCTGTTCCTGGACAAGGTGGTGGTGGATTTCGACTACGCCCTGGTGCAGACGGTGCCGAAAAGCCGCAGCCCGATTTTCACCAACGCCACCGAGGCCTCCCACGCCATCCTGCGTGAGTACAAGCCGATCCGGAAGCAGGCCGGCGTGGAAGGGCCCTTCGCCCTGCGCGTCACCGACAGCCAGACCCTGTTCGCCGGCCAGGGCGCCCTGGCGGCGGAAACCATGCGGCTGATCCAAAGCGGCATGAAAATCACCGAAATCCGGCAAAGCGTGGAAGTGCTGGCCTCCAAGGCCACCGGCTACGCGGTGGTGCCGGACATCTACTACCTGCACAAGCGCGCCAAGAAACGCGGCGACAAGAGCGTCAGCTGGGCCGGCGCGATTCTCGGCAATGCCCTGGACATCAAACCGGTGCTCTGCGCCCGCCAGGACGAGACCTTCCCGGTGGCCAAGATGCGCGGCTTCGACGCCGGCGTGGAGGCCATGTTCCGGCACGGCGCCCGCTGTATCGAGCGCGGCCTGATGGCGCCGGTGGTGTGCGTGAGCTACGCCGGCGACGAAAGCCGCATCCGCCAGATGCCCGGCTTCGACCGCCTGGCCGAGGCCGCCAAGCGCCACAAGGTGGAGCTGCTGACCAGCAGCATGGGCCTGACCGGCGCGGTGAATATCGGCCCGGGCGCGCTCAGCATCGGCATGATCGTCGACGACCCCGCCTTCACCACCGAATAAACCGGTTGCTTGTGGGGGCGGGCCTGTGGGAGCTTGCCTTGCAAGCGAAAGGGAGCGAAGCTCCCGGCAGGATGCCAGAGACCTTTTTTGTTCTCCCTGTCAGAGCTCTCTGGAATCCTGCGGGGCAACCTTTGCCGGCCTTTCGCGGGCAGGGCCCGTTCCCACAAGGTCGCCACCCACATGGTCATTCAGCGGTCACCCTCACCCACCATTGATTGATTCGCGGTTAGCGTAATCCACAGTCATAACCGTGGAGCTCCTTGATGAGATTAGTCCTGCTGCTTCTGTGCACCCTGGCCATCAGCGGCTGTGTGCGTCACCTGGGCGCGCCGGAGGGCGAGCCGCCGGCGCTGCCCGACTACGACGTGGCGGTGATCGAAGACCGCGTCTATACCCCCGATGACTGGCCGCAAGCCCTGCACGCGGACATCTACCGCCCCGAGCCGAGCGGCCGGTATCCGACGGTGCTGGTGGTGCATGGCGGCGGCTGGGAACGGCGCTCGCCGGAGGACACGGCGGGGCTTGCCAGGCAACTGGCCGGGCAGGGCTTCGTGGCGGTGAACATCGAATACCGCTTCGCGCCGGAGTACACCTTCCCGGCGCAGCTCCACGACCTGCAGATGGCGATGCGCTGGCTGCATGTGCACGCGGACGATTACGGCATCGACCGGTCGCGGGTGGGCGCTTGGGGCTATTCGTCCGGCGCCCACCTGGTGACGCTGCTGGCCACCGTGGCGGCGGACACGGACAGCCCGCTGAACGAACCCTACGGCGGCCCGGTCACCCGACCCCGGGCTGTGGTGGCCGGCGGCACGCCCACGGATCTGCGCAAGTTCGAGGGCGGCACCCTGGTCCCGCAGTTCCTGGGCGGCCCGCAGGAGAGCGACGCCGCCACCTACGCGGCCGCCTCGCCGGTCACTCATGTGGGCGCCGACACGCCGCCGCATCTGCTCTATCACGGCACCCTGGATTCGGTGGTGCCGGTGGACCACGCGGAAGACTACCGCACCGCGCTCAACGCCAACGGCGTCGACAACGAACTGCTGCTGTTGCTCGGCAAGGGGCATGTGGCGGCGTTTCTGTTCGGCGGCGCCGCCGAGGACGCCGGCGCCTCGTTCCTGGCCCGCACCCTGACACCCGCCCATTAAAAAGCCCCGGGGAGAACCCCGGGGCTTGCTCACAACCCAAATATGCAAAAGATAGCGTTCCGCTAACTCGCCCACGCATTGTGGCGGCCCGCCCGGCGGAACGCTTGCACGCTTGTTTCCCGCCCCGTTGATGATTTGTCCCGCCGGCGTTTCCGCTCAGAGACTGAGCAGCCAATCGCGAAACTCCGGCCGCGACGGCCCGTCGCCGTCCGCCCGCGAGCGGCGGAGGCGGGCGGAGCGGCCCTGTTCCATGGCCTCGCCGGGGGTCATGCCGAAACGCTGGCGGAACAGCCGGCAGAAATGGCTCTGGCTGTCGAAACCGCACTCCAGCGCCACCTCCACCAGACGCCGTTGCCCCAGATCACGCTCGGCAAGCTCACGGAAGGCCCGGTCCAGGCGCTGTTCGCGGATATAGCCGGCGACGCCGCCGAACGGCTCGAACAGCCGGTACAGCCGGGTGCGGGACAGGCCGAAGCGCCGGCACAGCCGCGCCGGCCCCAGCCCCGGGTCGTCCAGGTTGTGAACGATGAAAGCGCGCACCGCGTCGCGGGCGGCGTCCTCGAACGGCATCGCCGCGTCTTCGCGCACCGGGCCCTGGCAGAAGGCGCCGGCCACCGCGCCCACCAGGGTGCGGTTGATGGCCGGCAGGTCGTCCACGGAGGCGTCCGCCAGCGACGTCCAGACACTGGACAGGTGGTTGGCGAGAATAGTGGCCAGCGGGGTGCCGGCGCGCAGCACCGTGCCCGGCCGGTAGTCGGCCGGTTTGGTGAGGGCGAAGAAGCGGTCGCGAGGGATCACCAGCGACAGGTTGCCGGAGCGCGGCGCCAGGGTTTCCAGGCCCAGCCCCATATCCAGCAGGCTGATGTCGCCGGGGCCCACCTGCACTTTGCGGTCACCGTTGTAACCCTGATAACCGCCGTGGGTATACAGCTGCACCAGTAGGTGATCGTCCGAGGTGCGCCGGTCGCGCTGGAAGTGCAGGGGCGTGAACTCGCTGCGCGCGATCAACGTCTGGCCGAGATTGAAACTCTCCAGCCGGCCCTGGAATTCACGGCCGCCGGGTTCCCGGGCGGCGCGGCAATCGAACAGGGGCTCGACGCTCTGACGCCAGACTTCCAGGCGCTCATCACGGTCGAACTGAAGGGCATCAAGCTTATCGTGGGGAATTCGCTCCATGCCCGCATGCTAGAGCCTGAGGGGCGCTTTGTCTCGCCCGCCGTCAGTCCCAGTCCGGGGCGAAATCCGGGTCGGCGATACGCTCGTTCCGGTTCAGGGCCTCGATGGCGTCCATGTCCGCCTGCTCCAGCGTGATATCCAACGCCGCCATGTTGGCTTTCAGGTGCGCTTCCTTGGTGGACGAGGGAATCACCACAATGTCTTTCTGGTGCAGCCAGGCAAGCACCACCTGGGCGGCGGAGGCGTCGTACTTCTCACCCAGTTTCTTGAGGGTCGGGTCCTCCAGCACCTTGCCCACCGCCAGCGGCATGTAGGCGGTCACGGTGAGACCGGCACGCTGAATCGCGTCGACCACCTTGCGGTTGGTCAGGAAGGGGTGCACTTCCACCTGGTTGGTGACCAGTTCCTCGCCGCCGGGCACGCTGAGCGCCCGTTCCAGTTGCGCCACGGTGAAGTTGGAGACCCCCACGTTCTTGGCCAGGCCCTGCTTTTTGGCCTCGGCCAGGGCGCCGATGTATTCGTCCATGGGCACTTCGTCGTTGGGGCTCGGCCAGTGGATCAGGGCCAAGTCCACCGCGTCCACGCGCAACCGGTTCACGCTTTCCTGCAAACTTTGTAAAAGGTCGTCGTGCTGCAGCCGGTCGTGCCAGATTTTGGTGGTCAGGAACACCTCGTCGCGGGGTACATCATGGGCGTCCAGGGCGGCGCCCACGGTCTCTTCGTTTTCGTACATCTGGGCGGTGTCGATGTGGCGGTAGCCCAGGTCCAGGGCCTTGTGGATGCTGCCCATCAGCGGCTCGCCCTTGAGCCGGAAGGTGCCCAGCCCCAGGGCCGGGAGGGTTGCCTTGGCCATGTTCTCTCCTTGCGTTCGTGGCTTGTCTGACCTCTACCTGATGATGGAGGCGGCCGCTTTCAAGCGCGGCCGTCCATGCCGGCCACCAGGAAGTCCACGAACTGGCGCACCTTGGGGGACAGATGCCGGTGGCGCGGATAGACCACCCAGACCGCCGTATGGGTGCAGGCGTGGGCGTCCAGCACCGACACCAGCTCGCCCCGTTCGAGGCCCTCGCGCACGTAGTAGTCCGGCAGCTGGGCCAGCCCCAGCCCCTTGTGCACCGCATCCAGCAGCGCCAGGCCGGAATTGGCCCGCCAGTTGCCCTCCACCCGCCAGGCCCGGTGCTGGCCGTCCAGGTCGAAGGTCCAGTGGTCGGCGGAACCGAGCAGGCAGTTGTGGCCGGACAGCTCGCCCAGGGTGTGGGGCCGCGGGTGGCGCTGGAAATAGTCCGCCGAGCCGACCACGTACTCCCGGCGCGGACACAGTTTGCGGGCGATCAGCGAGGAATCGGGCAGGGCGCCGGTGCGCACCGCCACGTCGAAGCCTTCGTCGACGATGTCCACCGGCCGGTTGGTGAAGTCCATGCGCACCGACAGCTGCGGGTGCTCGGCGAGGAAATCGTTGACCAGCGGGGCGATGAATTTCTCGCCGAAGGTGGTGGCGCAGGTGAGTTTGAGCACGCCTGTGGGCCGGCGCTGGTAGTCGCTGATCGCGGTGAGCGCCTCCTGAAAGCCGTCGAACAGCTGGGCGCAGTGCTCGAAATAGACCGCCCCGGCGTCGGTGAGCCGCAGGCGGCGGGTGGTGCGGTAGAGCAGCTGGGTGCCGAGCTGGGTCTCCAGACGCGCCACCAGCCGGCTCACGTGGGAGCTGGAGACCCCCAGATTCCGGGCCGCGCCGGCGAAGGATTCGTGCCTCACCACCTCGACAAAGGCCTCGATGCGATCCCAGTGCTGCATTGTTGCTCCTGAGCAATAATCTATTGCGAAATAATGCCTTAAGAGGGCGAAGCGGCGCCAGTACACTGAACCCAAGAATCGACGTAAGACGTCCTGACTGTTACGGAGAAGAGCATGAAATCGAGAGCCGCCGTCGCCTGGGAAGCAGGCAAACCCCTGGTGATTGAAGAGATCGACGTGGCCGGCCCGAAAGCCGGTGAAGTGCTGGTGCAGATCGTCGCCACCGGCGTCTGCCACACCGACGCCTACACCCTGTCCGGGAAGGACCCGGAGGGGCTGTTCCCGTCCGTGTTCGGCCATGAGGGCGCGGGCATCGTCCAGGAAGTGGGCGAAGGCGTCACCAGCGTCAAACCCGGCGACCATGTGATTCCGCTCTACACCGCCGAGTGCGGCAAATGTAAGTTCTGCCTGTCCGGCAAGACCAACCTATGCTCGGCGGTGCGCGCCACCCAGGGCCAGGGCCTGATGCCCGACGGCACCCGCCGCTTCTCGCTGAACGGCACCGAGCTGAACCACTACATGGGCACCAGCACCTTCTCCGAGTACACCGTGGTGCCGGAAGTGTCCCTGGCCAAGGTGAGCAAGGAAGCGCCGCTGGACAAGATCTGCCTGCTCGGCTGCGGTGTCACCACCGGCATCGGCGCGGTGCTGAACACGGCCAAGGTGGAGCCGGGCTCCACGGTGGCGGTGTTCGGCCTGGGCGGCATCGGCCTGTCGGTGATCCAGGGCGCGGTGATGGCCAAGGCGGAACGGATCATCGCCATCGACGTGAACAACGACAAAGAGAAGATCGCCCGCCAGTTCGGCGCCACCGACTTCATCAACCCCAAGGACTACAGCAACTCAATCCAGGAAGTGATCGTCGAGCTCACCGACGGCGGCGTGGACTATTCGTTCGAGTGCATCGGCAACGTCAACGTGATGCGCTCGGCGCTGGAGTGCTGCCACAAGGGCTGGGGCGAATCGATCATCATCGGCGTGGCCGGCGCCGGCGAGGAAATCAGCACCCGCCCGTTCCAGCTGGTCACCGGCCGGGTCTGGAAAGGCTCCGCCTTCGGCGGCGTCAAAGGCCGCACCGAGCTGCCCGGCTACGTGGACCGCTACATGAAGGGCGAGATCAAGATCGACGAGTTCGTCACCCACACCATGCCGCTGGATGACATCAACAAGGCGTTCGATCTGATGCACGAAGGCAAAAGCATCCGGTCGGTCATTCTTTACTGATTGCGGGAGCACTCGCTATGACTCATCCCGACGAACTGGAACTGGTCGCGGCGAACAAGAGCTTCGGCGGCTGGCTAAAGCGCTACAAGCACCACAGCAAGGTGCTCGGCTGCGAGATGATCTTCGCCATCTACCTGCCGCCGGCGGCGGAGGAGCAGGACGTGCCGTTGCTGTGGTGGCTGTCCGGCCTGACCTGCACGGATGAAAACTTCATGCAGAAGGCCGGCGCCCACGGCACCGCCGCGGAGCTGGGCTTGGCGATCGTCTGCCCGGACACCAGCCCGCGCGGCACCGACCTGCCCGGCGAGCACGACAGCTATGATTTCGGCTCCGGCGCCGGCTTCTACGTGAACGCCACCGAGGCCCCCTGGAACCGCCACTACCGCATGTACGACTACGTCACCGAAGAGCTGCCGGCGCTGGTCGCCCGGCATTTCCCGCTCAACGGCCAGCAGTCGATCAGCGGCCATTCCATGGGCGGTCACGGCGCCCTGGTGTGCGCGCTCAAGAACCCGGAGCGCTACGCCTCGGTGTCCGCGTTCGCGCCCATCGCCAACCCCACGCAATGCCCCTGGGGCGAGAAAGCGCTGGGCGGCTACCTGGGTGACGATCGTGAAACCTGGAAGGAATGGGACGCCTGCGAACTGATCGCCACCGGCGCCCCGGCACCGGCGGAAATCAAGGTGGACCAGGGCGAGGCGGACAACTTCTACCAGGACGGGCAGCTACGCCCGGAAGCCCTGGAAGCGGCCTGCAAGCAGGCCGGCGTGCCGCTGACCCTGCGTATGCTGCCCGGGTACGATCATTCCTACTTCTTTATCGCCAGCTTTATCGACGACCACCTGCGCTATCACGCGCACCATCTGCGTAGCGGCTGACTTGTGGGAGGGGCTTGAAGGCAAGGCTTGTGGGAGCGGGCCCAGCCCGCGAAAGGGTGGCTTTCAGCCACCCGGCAGGATCCCAGAGACCTTCCTAAAGGCAGCCCCAACAGCCTCTCTGGAATCCTGCCGGCCGGCTTTGCCGGCCTTTCGCTTGCAAGGCAAGCTCCCACAACACTAGTCCACCGACAGCGCGTCGAGCAGCAGCAGGCTGTTGGCTTTCACGGCAGTGGTGATGGCCAGGCGCGGATTGATGATCTCGAACTTGGGGTTGTGGTTGAGCGGCGGCAGCTCGCCTTTTTCCATGTAGTTCTTGACCACGTCCGGGGCGCCGCCGCCCACTTCCATGAACAGGGTGCGGGCGTCCTCGATGCCGGCCACCAGCATGGGGAAATCCTCGGAGCCCATCACCGGCGGGAAGCCGGGCATCAGCGCTTCTTTGCCGAGGCCGGCGGCCAGGGTTTGCTGGGCCTGTTCGGCCAGAGCCTCGTCGTTGTAGACCGGTTCGGAGTACCCCTTCAGGGTGTATTCCGGCATCTTGTCGTCGGCGACGCCGGCGGCCCGGGCGATGCCGTTGGTTTCCCGTTTGATGGCGTCGAGCATCTGTTCGCGCACCGGCTTTTCGTACCAGCGCAGGTTGAGCTTCAGGGTGCCGTTGTCCGGGATCACGTTGTTGGCTTCGCCGATCTGGCTGGCGCCGACGGTGAGCACCGCCGGTTTCTGCGGGTCCACGTTGCGGCTGACGATGGTCTGGTAGGCCATCACCGAGCGCGCGCCCATCACCACCGGGTCGATGGTGTTCTGCGGCGCGGAGCCGTGGCCGCCGACGCCGTGCAGGGTGACGTCGAGTTGATCACTGCCGGCCATGCGGCGTCCGGCGCGCACCGCCACGGTGCCGGCGGGCCACACCGGGAACACATGGGCGCTGATCAGCAGTTCCGGCTTGGGCACCCGGTCGTAGAGGTCGTCGTCGACCATCGCCTGAGCGCCTTCGAGCAGTTCTTCCGCCGGCTGGGCGATCAGCACCAGGGTGCCGGACCAGGCGTCGCGGGTCTCTCGCATCACTTCGGCGATGCCCAGCAGCCAGCTGACGTGGGCGTCGTGCCCGCAGGCGTGGGCAACATGAGCTTTGCCGCCGTCGTCCAGGGTCACCTGCTTGCGGCTGGCGTAATCCAGGCCGGTGTCTTCCTTCACCGGCAGGCCGTCCATGTCGCTGCGGAACATCACCACCGGGCCGTCGCCGTTTTTCAGCACCGCCGCCACGCCGGTGCCGCCGATGCCGGTGTGCACCTGGTAGCCCAGTTTCTTGAGGCGTTTGCTCACCAGTTTGGCGGTTTCGGTTTCCTGGAAGCCCAGTTCCGGGTTGGCGTGCAGGTGCTTGAAGGTGCTCACCAGGCGGTCGGCCTGGGCTTCGGCCAGTTCGCTGACGCGTTGGGTGGTGTCGGCCAGGGCGGGGGTGGTCATTGCGGTGAGTACGAGGACCGCCGCGAGGGCGGCGCGATGTAGAGTTGTTAGCATTTTTTGTCTCTCCCGATGGGTCGTTGTTGTTTGTTTAGAGTCGCTTTTGGCGAGGTCTCTGGGATCCTGCCGGCCGGCTTTGCCGGCCTTTCGCGGGCGGGGCCCGCTCCCACAGGCCGCCCACACATGGCTACCGGGAGCCCGCGAGGGCGCGGCGGTAGCCGAGCCAGGCCATGGCGCCGGCGAGGGTGTTGCCGAGGGCGGCGCCGATCGCCAGGCCGGTGAGGCCGCCGAGCCAGGCGCCCAGGGACAGCAGCGGCAGGTAGCAGGCGAACAGGCGCAGGAAGGAGATGGTCATGGCGCGCACCGGCCAGCCCAGGGCGTTGCTGGCGGACACCACCAGCATACAGACGCCCAGCAGGCCGTAGCTGGGCGGCAGGAAGCGGATCAGCACGGTGAGGTGGTCACGCACGGCGCCGTCTTCCACCAGCAGGCCGGCCAGGGGCGCGGCCAGCGCCGCCAGCACCAGCCCCAGGCCGAGCTGCCAGAACACCACCATGCGCGCGGCGGTGGCCATCACCCGCTCCACTTCCTGCCAGCGGCCGCCGCCGTAGCAGCGCCCCAGCCAGGGCGGCAGGGCCATGGTCATGCCCAGCACCAGCACGATGGAGAAGCTTTCCAGGCGGCTGGTGAGGCCCCAGGCGGCCACCGCGGATTCGCCCAGCCGCGCCACCAGGCCGGTGGCGAGCATCGCCGCCAGCGGCGGCATCAGCTGGCTGATCATGGCCGGGCCGGCGATGGCGGCGAACGGGCCGGCGGATTCGCGCACCTCAAGAAGCACGTCGTCACGTTCGAGCCAGCCGCGCCCGCGCAGCGCCAGGGCGGTGATCAGGCCGCCGGTGGAGAACGCCGCCAGGGACGCCCAGGCGGCGCCCTCCAGGCCCAGCGCCGGCACCGGCCCCAGGCCGAAGATCAGAATCGGGTCGAGCACCAGGTTCACCAGGCTGGTGACCATCATCATGGTGCCGGGGAAGCGGGTGTTGCCGTGGGCGCGGAACAGGCTGTAGCCGAAGTAGGCCATCGCCCCCACCCAGGAGGCGAACAGCTGCACGGTCCAGAACGGCCGGATCACGTCGCGCAGGCGGTCGCTGGCGCCGAGCAGCGCGAACGCCGGGTCCTGCACCGCCCACAATAGCAGGGCCAGCGCCGCCATCACCGCGCCGCCGCCGGTGAGCACCAGCACGCCCAGGCGTCCGGCGCGCTCCTCCTGGCCGGCGCCGATGGCGCGGGAGATCAGCGCGGCGATGGCGATGCCCATGCCCACCTGGATGCCGATGGTGAGAAACACCAGCGGGAAGGTGAACGACTGGGCCGCCAGGGGCTCGGTGCCCAGGCGCGCCACGAACACGCTGTCGACCAGGTTGAAGCCCAGCAGCGACAATACGCCCAGCGTCATCGGCCAGGTTTGCTGCCAGATCCGGCGCGACAGGCCGGTTTGCTCGTCGTCGGTCATTCGGGCGTTTCCTGGACATCGCCGGGCGCCCTTCCCTTGGCGCGCTCATAGGTGACGATGGCCGCGCCGATGCTGCCCAACAGCATGCCCACCGAACCGATAATGAACAGCCATACCCCGGCCGGTTTCAGCGACTCCCACAGGAAGAACACGCTGCCGACCACGAAGGTGGTGTTGCCCAGCAGCCCCATGGCCAGATGAAACCACTGGTATTGGTGCACGAAGGCCCGGGTGAGCGCCCAGGTGGAGTGGGCGCGCCGGGCGCTTCGGCGAACGCTTTGCGCTTTGCTCATGCGGTTGTTCCTCGTTGCCAAGGGACGGCGGAGCGGGAGACTAACACAACGCCGCTACGACCCGGCTTCCCGCCGCTAGAAGGGCTGCAGCCGGGCCGCCAGGGCGCCGCCGCCGTCACGGCCACGCTCCACCAGCTCAAGAAATTCGTCGCCCAGGCGGCGGCTCTCGTCGATGGCCCGGTGCCAGTACCGCTCGCGGCCTTCGTCGTCGCCCAGATAGGTTTTGAAATCGGTGCGGTCGGGCAGCTTGCCGTGGGGCAGCCGCGCCAGGTAATCGGCGGACGGCGCCACCAGCAGGGTGCGCGCCAGCCGCCCGGCGTTGCCGTTACGCCAGCGCAGCGGCTTGTCGAACCAACCGGGGATCACCCGGTTGGTGAAGTGCGGGTACAACACCAGATCGTCGTCGGTGCGATACGGCAGGTCCAGGTGGTAATCGAGCAGGCCGCCGTCCCGGTAGACGCCGGCGGGGCCGCCGGGCAGGTCGCGCACGCCCTCCAGCACCATGGGGATGGCGGCGCTGGCCAGCAGGGCGGCGCGCAGGTTCTCGCCGCTCAGGCCGATGTGGTGGGTGGCGAAATCATCGAGGTCCGACAGCGGCAGCGGCGCCTCGCCGGGGTACACCAGGCCGCGCTCCATGAACACGCCCAGGGCGCGGCGGCTGAGCAGGTTGCCGCCGATCACGCCGGCCAGCCCCAGGCCGAGGCCCAGGCGGCCTTCGCCGCTGATCGGACGGCGGCTGCGGATCACCACCACCACCAGCCGGTAGTCCGGGTTGTCGAGCACCGCCGGATCGCTGTCGCCGAGCAGGTCATCAAGCATCAGGGCGCAGCGGCGGGTGACTTCACGGGGCGTGATGCCTTTGGGAAACCGCTGGGCGCTGTAGAGCTCCGCCAGGCGGCGCAGGCGGTCGGCGGCGTCCTCGCCGTCGGCGGCGCCGGCCACGGCGGCGAACCGCCAGCTGCCGATGGAGGCGCCGATCAGCGTGCGCGGGCGCGGCGCTTCGGGCAGGAACCGCCCGAAAATAGCCTGGTCCAGGCCGCTGATGCCCACGGCCTTGGGGCCGCCGGCCGCGCCGGGCACCACACTGATATCCTCGGCGCGCAGGCCGTGTTCAAGAAGGTGTTGCCGGGCCTGGGCCCCGGCGCGCAGAACCAGAGCCGGTTCGCGGGTATGAATGGCAGGCAAAACAATCCCCCGGTGTTTGTCTCCGGGGGAATGCTATCAGATGCGCTCGTGGGGGTGGCAGTAGATCACCAGTTCGCCGTCGGCATCGTCCACGTTGGTGGGTACATCCAGCGGATCGTTGACCGCCAGGATCACGTCGTAGGCGCGGCCGCCGCTTAACGAACATTCTACTCGATCAATTTCTTCTTCCGGATCGATGTCGTTTTCAACCACCACGAGATTCAGGCTGCCAGCGTCGGTGGACTGGTAGTCGGTTGCGTCGCCCAACCCCATATCTTCGACAAAATATTGACCGTCATCTGAATCGTTATAGCGCAGGTCGAAGGAAAACGTGTTGAGGATGTCCGGATCCACAGTATTGATGACCCTGAACCGGGCTGTGCCGGTTTCCACATCGCTTTGATCTTGCTGAAACAAGCCCACATCCACGGAGCCAGTGGTGAGGTCACCGTAGGAGACAGCGGTGTAGCTCGTATCATTGCTAAGCCTTGCCCGGTCGCTGAACAAACTACCGCTGCCCGGATTCACGCCCCGAATCTGCACGCTGTTGTCTTCGTTGTCGTTGGCGTCGTCGATACGGACATTCAGTTCCGGAGCATCATCCGCCCCGGAGTAGCCCACGTCGTTAACACTGTCCGACTCATCGCCTTCCACAGTGAAATCCACAGTCAGGTCACTTAGCGCGCCGCCCTGGCTGGTGATCTGATTGTAGTAGTACACCGAACTTTCCGAACGCAACGAGTCGAAGATGCCACCCTCATCGTCGCAACTGGAAGCCAGGGCGGCGGCCACCACCACCGGCACGAAGAATCCCACGTTCATGTTGTTCTCCTGGTTCGTTCCTTGAGGTATGGACCCGTCAGCCGGGCCCCGGTTCCACGTTGAATTCCTGGATGAAGATTTGCCAGAAGGCGACGAACAGGCCCGCCAGCAGCGGCCCCAGCGCGAAACCGGTGATGCCGAACAGCGCCAGCCCTCCCAGAGTGGAGAACAGCACCAGATAATCCGGCAGCTTGGTGTCGCGGCCGACCAGAATCGGCCGCAGGATATTGTCTACCAGACCGATCACGATGGCGCCGAAGGCGGTGAGAATCACCGCGTCGACAATCTCGCCCACGGCATACAGATACAACGCCACCGGCACCCAGATCAAGCTCGCGCCCACCGCCGGGATCAGCGACAGCACCGCCATCACCACGCCCCAGAGCACCGCCGCCGGAATCCCCAGGAACCAGAAGATCAGGCCGCCCAGGGCGCCCTGAATGGCGGCCACCACCAGGTTGCCCTTGATGGTGGCACGGGTGATTTCAGCGAATTTGTTGAACAGCATGCGCTCGCGGTCGTCGCCCAGCGGCAGGGCGCGGATCAACATCTGAATCAGTTTGTTGCCGTCGCGGAGCAGGAAGAAGGTCAGATAGAGCATCAGACCCAGATCGATAAAGAAGCGGAAGGTGTTCTGCCCCACCGCCAGCGCCCGTTTGCCGAGAAACTGGCCGGCACTCTTCAGGCCCGCCATCACCTGATCGCCCAGGTTGGAGAAATCCACCCCGAACCGTTCCAGCCAGTGGTACGCCAGCGGGAAACCTTCCCGGAAAGTGGCGATGTACTCGCTCGGGTCCAGCCGGCCCTCCTGAAGCTTCTGGTAGACGGACAACCCTTCGGTGATGAACGACGCCGCCACCAGCAGCACCGGAATCACCACCATCACGGTGCACACCAGCAGGGTGACCAGCGCCATCAGGGTAGGGTGGCCGGGCCATTTGGCCAGCAGCCGCTGCTGCATGGGGTAGAAAATCACCGCCACCGCGCAGGCCCAGAAAATGGGCGCGTAGAACGGCTTGAGCAACACGAAGAAGCCCAGCGTGACCAGGACCAGCAGCGCCAGAAACGAGTTCTGCTGTAACGGGGGGCGATGCATGTGTGACTCCTGTCAGCCGGACGGCACCAGGGTGGACACCAGGTAACCGGTATAACCCAGATAAATGGCCAGCAAAATGGCGCCTTCGACGCGGTTAATACGCCCGGTACCGGCACCCCGGAACCCGTAGCCCATCAGGAACAGCGCCACGGTGAGCACCGTCATCACCACCCAGTCCCGATAAAACACGGCGGGCTCCGCCGGCACCGGCGTGATGGCACCGGCAATCCCCACCACCGCCAGGGTATTGAACAGGTTCGAGCCTAGCACATTGCCCAGCGCCAGATCGTGCTCGTTCTTGCGTACCGCCGCCAGCGCCGAGGCCAACTCCGGCAGCGAGGTACCCACCGCCACCACGGTCAGGCCGATGATCAGATCGCTGACGCCCAGGCCCTCGGCGATGCTCACCGCGCCCCACACCAGCACGCGCGAGCTGACCACCAGCAGCACCAGCCCGAAAACCAGCCAGAATACCGCCCGCCCCAGGGGCATGGGCTGCTCGGCGGCGGCGTCCAGATCGCCGACCATGGGGTCGCCCTTGCCGGTCATGCCCTGGTACACCGACCAGCCCATCAGCATAAAGAACACCGCCAGCAGCACCACGGCGTCCAGGTGGCTGACCTGGCCGTCGTAAAGCTGGTAACCGGCCAGCAGCATGATCACCGCCAGCACCGGCAGCTCGCGGCGCAGCACCGAAGAGTGCACCGCGATCGGGCTGATCAACGCCACCACACCCAGGATCAGCGCGATATTGGTGATGTTGGAACCGTAGGCGTTACCCAGGGCCAGCCCCGGATTACCATCCAGGGAGGCCAGCGCCGAGACCACCATCTCCGGCGCCGAGGTGCCGAAGCCGATCACCAGCATGCCGACCAGCAGCGTGGGCATGCCGGCGTGCCGGGCGGTGGCTGAAGCACCGTCCACGAAACGGTCGGCGCTCCATACCAGAACCACAAGACCGGCGATCACCGCCCCCAGAGCAAGCCACATAGTCAGACACCTTCGTTATTGAAAACCAAAAACCAACCACACCGGCCCGGCGCTCAGGGTCGGCGGTAGAGTTGGGCACGTACGTCGCCGCCGTCCTTCTCGCGCAGGCGCTCCCAGGATTCGGGCACCGCCGGCGCCGCGTCGTGACGGCGCGATTCTACATAAATCCGCGCATCGGGTTTCAGCAGCCCGAGCGCCTCCAGCGCCTCGCAGGCCGGCGCCGCCAGACCCAGATCATAGGGTGGATCGATAAACACCAGATCGAAGCGCTCCTCGCAGCGCGCCAGCCATTTGAGCGCCTCGGCGCAATGAACGCGCACCCGCTCGCCGAACAGCGGCGTCAGCTGCCGGCTGAGGTCCGCGCAGCGGTCGCGCTTTTTCTCCACCAGCAGGGCCTGGCCGGCGCCGCGGCTCAGCGCCTCGGCGCCCAGCGCGCCGGACCCGGCGAACAGGTCCAGCACCAGGGCGCCGGGCAGTTCCGCCTGCAGCCAGTTGAACAGGGTTTCGCGCATGCGATCCGAGGACGGGCGCAGGTCACCGCGCTGGTCGACGAAATGCAGCCGGTGACCGCGCCGTTCGCCACCGATGATACGCACCTGCCCCTTGCTGGTTTTGCCTCTTGCCTTCATTACCGGTCCGTTTGCGGCGCGCGGGGGCCGATGCTGACGATGGCCAGACGGTCGGCGTCCAGCGCCCGCTGGAACGCCGCGCGGATCTCTTCCACGGTCACCGCCTCCACGCGCTGGTTAAAGCGCTGCAGGTAGTCCAGCGGCAAATCATAGAAGCCGATGGCGCCGAGCTGGCCGATGATATCGCTGTTGTCGGCGGTTTCCAGTGCCCGGCTGCCGAGAATGTTGGCCTTGGCGGCCTCCAGCTGCGCTTCGGTGGGGCCGTTTTCGATGAAGTCCCGCACGATGCCCATGGACAAAGCCAGCGCCTGGTCGGCGTTGTCGTTGGCGGTCTGCAATTGCAGGATAAAGGGGCCGCCGGCGGCCATCGGCTTGAAGAAGCTGGACACCCCGTAAACGTAGCCTTTCTCTTCCCGCACTTTCTGCGTCAGCAAGGACGCGAAGCCCCCGCCGCCGAGGATGTAATTGCCCACGTACAGCGGCACATGGTCGGGGTTGCCGCGCCAGGTGGCCTGGTTGCCGATCAGGATGTGGGTCTGGTTGGACGGGAAATCCACGTGTTCGGTGACACGCTCCTTGAGACGCTCGGCCCGGGCCAGCTCCGGGGCCGCGTCGCCGCGCGGCAGGGCCTCGCTGAGCTGTTCGGCGATCGCTTCCGCCTGCTCGCGGCTGACGTCACCGACCAGGGCGATGACGGCGTTGCCGGCGGCGTAATAGCGCTGATGGAACGCCACCAGATCGTCGCGCTCGATGCCGGGCAGGCTTTCCAGCGTGCCGGACTGCGGATGACCGTAAGGATGTTCGCCGAACAGGGTGCGCTGGAACGCCTTGTTGACCTGCGGCCCGGGCACCTGCTTCTCCATCTTCAGGCCCTGCAGGGCACTGGTGCGGATCCGCTCCAGGGCGTCCTCGGGAAAGGTGGGGGTGCCGATCACGCGCGCCAACAGGTCCACGGCGTCGTCACGCCAGCGCGGCCGCGACAGGGTGCGCAGGCTGATCACGCCCATGTCCTGATAGCTGCCGGTGGAGAAGCGGGCGCCGCGATCCTCGAAACCACGGGCGATGTCGTCCACGCTCAGCCCTTCGGCGCCCTCGCCCAGCAGGGCGCTGGTGAGCGCGGCCACGCCGGGCTGGTCGCCGTCGCGGGCGCTGCCGGCGTCCATCACCAGGCGCACGTCGAGCATCGGCAGCGCCGGCGAGGGCACGAACATGACCTTGGCGCCCTGTTCGGTACGCCAGGACTGAATCTCCAGCTCCGGCGCCGCCGGCGTCGCCTGGCCGACCTGCTCGGCGGTGGTCGGGAAGCCGGCGCAGCCGGCCAGCAGCAGCGCCGCCACCCATACCGCCACTGGGGCGGACAAGCCTTTTATCGTCTGCATCATTCTTCGCCCTCCGGAATCACATGGGCCACGGCGCTGCGTTCCGCCACCAGCCACTTCCGTGCCGCTTGCTGAACCTGCTCGGGGGTCACCGCTTCCAGGTTGTCATCGAATTGCCCGGCCAGCCGCCAGTCCAGGCCCAGCACCGACAGGGTGCCCAGCTCCATGGCCTGGCCCATCACCGAGTCGCGCTGGTAGATCTGCTCCGCCAGCACCCCGGCGCGTACCCGGTCCATTTCCGCCTCGCTGGGCGGCTGCTCGGCGATCTTCTCGATCTCCGCTTTGATCGCCGCCTCAAGCTGGTCGAGGCTCACCGCCGGGTTGGGCGTGGCGGTGATGGTAAAGGTGCCGTTGCCGCGCTGCAGGCCGTCGTAGCCGGCCCCCAGGCCGGCGGCCAGGCGCTGGCCGCGCACCAGGTTGCTCTCCATGCGGGCGCTGGTGCCGCCGTCGAGCACCCCGCCCAGCATGGTCAAGGCATAGAATTCGTCCTGATGGTCGGCGGTGGTCAGCGACGGCACGTTATAACTCATATAGAGCGCCGGCACCCGCACCGGCAGCCGCAGGGTCATGCGCCGCTCGCCGGGGGGCGGGTTGAGCGTGGTCTCCGGGCGCGGCGGCGTTTCGCCGCGGGGCAGATCGGCGAAGAACTTTTCCACCAGCGGGCGTACCTGCTCCGCGGTCACGTCACCGGCGATCACCAGGGTGGCGTTGCCGGGCACGTAGAAGCGGTCATACCAATCGCGGGCCTGCTGCGGCTGCAGCTGGGCCAGCTGGTCGCGCCAGCCGATGATCGGGTGGGCGTAGCCGGTGCCGGGCCGCGCCACCGCCTGGAATTTTTCCCAGGCCAGCGCCGTGGGCTTGTCGTCGGTGCGCTGGCGGCGCTCTTCCATCACCACCTGCAGTTCGCGGCGGAAGGATTCGTCGTCGATCTTCAGGTTTTTCAGGCGCTCCGCCTCCAGTTCCAGGGCCAGCGGCAGCCGCGACGCCTCGTACTGCTGGAAATAGGCGGTGAAGTCGTAGCTGGTGAAGGCGTTGTCGCTGCCGCCGAAGCGGGCCACGGTGCGCGAAAACTCGCCGGCGTCGAGCCGCTTGCTGCCCTTGAACATCATGTGCTCGAGCACATGGGCCAGGCCGGTTTCATAGGGGGCCTCATCGATGCTGCCCGCCTTGAACCAGACCATGACGGTGATCACCGGCGCCCGGTGATCCTCGCGTACCAGCACGTCGAGGCCGTTATCGAGCTGGAACTCGTGGGTCGGCAGTTCGGCGCGGGCGGTGAGCGTGATCAGGCTCAACCCCAGGGCGATCAACAGTGGTTTCATCCGCAATCCTCTACGCTGTTTATGGCGGGCAGCAATGACAATGGTAGGATAGCCGCGCGCCCGTGATGAGCGGGCAAGGCATTTCCGGGCTCCCACCCTACCCCATCAGGCGGGCGGGTGGCTCCCAACCCGATGGATACGACTGACCATGAACGACGAAGTTTCACGCGACGACGATCGCGACCCGGCCGAGGACAGCGCCCGCACGCCCCGTGACGACGAACCGCGCGGCGGCGCCAGGAAGGCCGGCCTGTTCTCGCGCATGTTCGGCAAGCAGCCGCAACCGTCCGAACCCGAGCCGGACAGCGCCGAGCCGGCGGAAGCCCCGGCACAGCCCGAGCGCCCGACCAGCGAGCCGGTAGCCGCGCCCGAGGAGGCGCCCGCCGAATCCGACGGCGGTTTCTGGGCGCGCATGAAGCAGGGCATGAGCAAGACCAGCAAGAACCTGGGCAAGGGCCTGGCGGACCTGCTGGTGGGCGCCAAGGAGATCGACGACGAGATCTTCGAGGAAATCGAGACTCAGCTGCTGGTGGCGGACGTGGGCGTGGAAGCCACCGACACCATCATCGGCAACCTCACCGACCGGGTCGGCCGTCAGGAACTGGTGCACGCGGACGCGCTCTACGAAGCGCTGCAGGAAGAGCTGCGCAACCTGCTGGTGCCGGTGGACCGGCCGCTGGAAATCGACACCTCCAAAAAGCCCTATGTGATTCTGATGGTGGGCGTGAACGGGGTCGGCAAGACCACCACCATCGGCAAGCTGGCCTGCCGCTTCAAGGCCGAAGGCAAGAACGTGATGCTGGCCGCCGGCGACACCTTCCGGGCCGCCGCCGTGGAGCAACTGCAGGTGTGGGGCGAGCGCAACAGCATTCCGGTGGTCGCCCAGCACACCGGCTCGGATTCCGCCAGCGTGGTCTACGACGCGGTGCAGGCGGCCCAGTCCCGGGGCGCCGACGTGCTGATCGCGGACACCGCCGGCCGCCTGCACACCCGCGGCAACCTGATGGAAGAGCTGTCCAAGGTCACCCGGGTAATGAAGAAGCTGTCGCCGGAAGCGCCCCATGAGGTGCTGCTGGTGCTGGACGCCGGCACCGGCCAGAATGCCATCAATCAGGCCGAGGAATTCCGCGACACCGCCGGGGTCACCGGCCTGGTGCTGACCAAGCTGGACGGCACCGCCAAGGGCGGCATTCTGTTCGCGCTGGCCAAGCGCACCGGCCTGCCGATCCGCTTTATCGGCGTCGGCGAACAGCTGGAAGACCTGCGCCCGTTCAACGCCGAGGAATTCGTCCAGGCGCTGTTCGAGGACGTGGCCCGATGAAGGACTCCCATGATCAAGTTTGATCGGGTCAGCAAGCGCTACCCGAACGGCAAGGACGCCCTGCGTCGCATCAACTTCGAGCTGCCCGCCGGCCAACTGACCTTTCTCACCGGTCACTCCGGCGCCGGCAAGTCGACGCTGCTCAAGCTGATCATGATGATCGAACGCCCCACCCAGGGGCAGGTGTTCGTGGAAGGCCAGAACCTGAACGGCTTCAGCACCCGGCAGGTGCCCTTCCTGCGCCGCAAGATCGGCATGGTGCACCAGAACCACCAGTTACTGTTCGACCGCAGCGTGTTCGACAACGTGGCCCTGCCGCTGGTGATCGCCGGCTTCGCCCGCGCCGACATCGGCAAGCGGGTGCGCGCCGCCCTGGACAAGGTGGGCCTGCTCAACAAGGAAAAGCTCAACCCGATCATGCTTTCCGGCGGCGAGCAGCAGCGCGTGGGCATCGCCCGGGCGGTGGTCAACAAGCCGCCGCTGCTGCTCGCCGACGAGCCCACCGGTAATCTGGACCCGGCGCTCAGCGCCGAGATCATGGACCTGTTCCATGACTTCGCCCGGGTCGGCGTGGCGGTGCTGATCGCCACCCACGACCTGTCGCTGATCGCCCGCCACCGGCACCGCCTGCTGACGCTGCGCGAAGGCCGCCTGATTCACGACGGCGAGGACGACGACCATGGCGCCTAACAGCCCCCGCGCCCGCCGGCCCGGCGGCGCCCGCAGCGCGCGCACCTCCCTGGGCGACCGCCTGCGGGCCTGGCGCCACCACCACCGGGACTCCCTGCGCGACGCCCTCAACCGGATGCGCGCCGCCCCGTCCAGCGCCCTGATGACGGTGCTGGTGATCGCCATCGCCCTGGCGCTGCCCGCCGGGCTGGCGGTGCTGCTGGACAACGCCCGCGTGATCACCAAGGGCTGGGACGGCAACGCCCACCTGTCCGTGTTCCTGGAAATGGACGTGGACGAGGACCGGCAACGGCGGCTGGCCGACGACTGGGCGGACTTCGACACCGTGAAACGCACCGAGGTGATCACCCGCGCCCAGGCCCTGGACGAGTTCAAGGCGCTGTCCGGCTTCGGCGACGTGCTCGAAGCCCTGCCGGACAACCCGCTGCCGCCGCTGATCGTGGTCTACCCGGACAACACCGCCCCCGGCCAGGTGGAGGCGCTGCAAACCCGGCTCAACGCCCTGCCGGAAGTGGACAACGCCCAGCTCGACGTGGCCTGGGTGCGCCGCCTGCACGCCATTATCGAGCTGGGGGACCGGCTGATCGGCGTGCTTACCCTGGGCCTGGCCGCCGCCGTGGTGCTGGTGGTGGTGAACACCATTCGCCTGGCCATCGAAAGCCGGCGCGAGGAGATCGTGGTGATCAAGATCGTCGGCGGCACCGACGGCTTCGTGCGCCGCCCGTTTCTGTACAGCGGCTTCTGCTTCGGGTTCGCCGGGGGCGTGCTGTCCCTGGTGCTGGTGGGCACCGCGCTGTGGTGGCTGGGCGGGCCCATCGACGAGCTGCTGAACCTCTATGAAAGCGAGCACTCGCTCACCGGTATGAGCCCGTCCACCGTGCTGGTGCTGCCCCTGTTCAGCGGCACCCTGGGGCTGCTGGGCGCCTGGCTGGCGGTGAGCCGGCATCTGGGCGATGTGGAGCCGCAGTTCTGAGCCCTGCTTTGGGGCCGCCGCTTTTTTTCGTTTCTTTACCCCTCCGGAGGGAAATCTCTCCTACATTGGGTGTCCCAGCATTGACCGGGATCACGGAACGGTCACCCGCTTCGGGTAGCCTGGATCCCCCGTCCGGCCCCGTCATTGAAAGGATGAATGACGGGGAACCAATCCGGCTATTAGCACTCCAAGAATCCGAGTGCTAACATCATGCCCAACCCAATAAGGGAGAAGGGAGACATGAAAACACAACTGCAACAGGCTAACGCATTACCGCTGGCGGTCCCGGGTCACGACCTGGATGCCTATATCCGCGCGGTGAACAGCGTGCCCGTGCTCAGCGTCGACGAAGAGCGTCAGCTGACCGAGCGGTTGTACTTCGACGAAGACCTGGACGCCGCCCGTAATCTGGTGCTCGCCCACCTGCGCTTCGTGGTGCACATCGCCCGCAGCCACACCGGTTACGGCCTGCCCCTGGGCGACCTGATCCAGGAAGGCAACGTCGGCCTGATGAAGGCCGTGAAACGGTTCGACCCGTCCAAGGGCGTGCGGCTGGTGAGTTTCGCCGTGCACTGGATCAAGGCCGAAATCCACGAATACGTGATCAAGAACTGGCGCATCGTCAAGGTGGCCACCACCAAGGCCCAGCGCAAACTGTTCTTCAACCTGCGCGGCCAGAAGAAGCGTCTCGGCCGCCTGACCACGGAAGAAGCCCAGCGCGTGGCCGACGATCTGGGGGTGACCGCCACCCAGGTGAAGGAGATGGAAGGCCGTCTCGGCGCCTTCGACGCCAGCTTCGACGGCCCCACCAGCGACGACGAAGACAGCCCGATTCCGTCGCCGGCGGCCTACCTGCACAGCGACAACAGCGACCCGGCCGACCTGGTCGCCGCCGAGGACGATCAGCAGCGCAGCTCGCGCCAGCTGGGCTCGGCGATCATGACCCTGGACGAGCGCAGCCGCGACATTCTCGAGCGCCGCTGGCTGGCCGACCAGAAGTCCACCCTTCAGGAACTGGCTGACGAGTACGGCGTTTCCGCCGAACGCATCCGCCAGCTCGAGAACAACGCGCTGAAGAAGTTGCGTAACGCCATCGCCGCCTGATTTGGCGGCGGGCGAACCCGATCCATCTGCCTTGCAAGCAAGCCCCGCCGTGTCCCGGCGGGGCTTTTTTATGGGCGGGCCGGGGTTGTGGACGCCCCCTTTTGGCTCCACATCTTTTATACTGCCGCCCACACTCATTACACACTGCCGACTATGAAACTGCTGCTGATTCTGGGCGCGCTCAACGGCGCCCTGGCCGTGCTGCTCGGCGCGTTCGGCGCCCACGGGCTGAAAGCCCGGGTGGACGGCCCGATGCTGGAAATCTGGGGCACCGCCAGCCAGTACCACTTCTACCATGCGCTGGCGTTGCTGCTCACCGGGCTGCTGGCCAAGCAGTTCGGCGCGTCCGGGCTGGTCACCGCCGGCTGGATTCTGTTCGCCGGCATGCTGGTGTTCAGCGGCAGTCTTTACGTGCTGGTGCTGAGCGGCCAGAAATGGCTCGGCGCGGTGACCCCGCTGGGCGGCCTGGCACTGATCATCGGCTGGCTGTGGCTGACCTGGTCCCTGGTGAAAGCGCTATGAATCTGATCGTTAACGGCGACCCCCACACCTTCAACGGCACCACGGTGACCGATCTGGTGGCGGAGCTGAACCTCACCGGCCGGCGGCTCGCCGTGGAGGTGAACCGGGAGATCGTGCCGAAGAGCGAACACGACACCCATACCCTGCGAGAGGGCGACACCGTTGAAGTCGTCCATGCGATCGGAGGGGGGTAAATCGCGACCGAAGCAAGCTTCGCAGCGCGATTTACGACCGGACACGGATGTCCGGGCCGGGCGACCCGACAGGCACGGCGTCGCGCCAGAGATGGCGGGCACGGCCCACCAGAATGCAGAACCTCCCAACACGGAATCGACCATGAGCGAAGATCTACTCACCATCGCCGGCAAGACCTACGCCTCCCGGCTGCTGATCGGCACCGGCAAGTACAAGGATTTCGAGGAAACCCGTGACGCCATCGAGGCCAGCGGCGCGGAGATCGTCACCGTGGCCCTGCGGCGGACCAATCTGGGCCAGAACCCGGACGAGCCCAACCTGCTGGATTTCGTCAGCCCGGAGCGCTACACCATCCTGCCCAACACCGCCGGCTGCTTTAACGCCGAGGACGCGGTGCGCACCTGCAAGCTGGCCCGCGAACTGCTCGACGGCCACAGCCTGGTGAAGCTGGAGGTGCTGGGCGACCAGAAGACCCTCTACCCGAACATCGCCGGTACCGTGAAGGCGGCCCGGGAGCTGGTGGACGACGGCTTCCAGGTGATGGTCTACACCAACGACGACCCGATCGTCGCCAAGGAGCTGGAAGACATGGGCTGCGTGGCGGTGATGCCGCTGGGCTCGCTGATCGGCTCCGGGCTGGGCATTCTCAACCCGCACAGCCTGCTGCTGATCATGGAGCAGGCCAAGGTGCCGATCATCGTCGACGCCGGCGTGGGCACCCCCAGCGACGCCACCCTGGCCATGGAGCTGGGCTGCGACGGCGTGCTGCTGAATTCCGCCGTGGCCCACGCCAACAAGCCGGTGCTGATGGCCGGCGCCATGAAAAAAGCCATTGAAGCGGGCCGCGAAGGCTTCCTGGCCGGGCGCATGCCCAAGCGGGTGTACGCCAACCCCTCGTCGCCCGGCGAAGGGCTCATTTAGCGCGCTCCGTGGGAGCGGGCCTGCCCGCGAAAGGGTGGCGTCAGCCACCCGGCGGGATACCAGAGACGTTGTTTCGGACCCTAATAGCCATGCTCGATTTTCTACACCAGGACAAAGACCCGGAAACCGGCAAGGTGATGCGCCGGGTACGCAGCTTCGTGCTGCGCGAAGGCCGGCTCACCCATGGCCAGCGCAAGGCGCTGGACACACTGTGGCCCCGCTATGGTCTGGAACGGGCCCAGGGCGTGCTGGATGCGCGGGCGGAATTCGGCCGCGACGCGCCCCGGGTGCTGGAAATCGGCTACGGCATGGGCCAGTCCCTGGCCGGGATGGCGGAAGCGGAACCGGACAAGGACTTTATCGGCATCGAGGTGCACCGGCCCGGTGTCGGCGCCCTGCTGCTGGAAATCCAGGAGCGCGGCCTGAGCAACCTGCGCACCTACTGCGACGACGCCGTGGACATCCTCAAGCTGTGCATCCCTGACGGCTCCCTGGACCGGTTGCAGCTCTATTTCCCCGACCCCTGGCACAAGAAAAAGCACCACAAACGGCGCATCGTGCAGCCGGACTGGGTGGCGCTGGTGAACACCAAGCTGCGCCCCGGTGGCGTGCTGCATATGGCGACGGACTGGCAGGATTACGCCGAACACATGATGGCGGTGATGAACGACTCAGCCGGCTTCGTGAATACGGCGGGCGAGGGCGGTTTCGCGGAGCGCCCGGGCTGGCGCCCGGAGACTAAATTCGAGCGCCGTGGCGCCGGTCTGGGCCACGGCGTTTGGGACTTACTGTTCGAGAAGACCGCGCGGGAGGGCGCTTAGAAGCGCCACTCCAGACCCAAGCCCAGGCTGTCGTATTCCAGATCGTCGCTGGAATCCTCGACTTCGAAGCTGTACTGGTTATAGAACAGCACAAAAGACGACGCCTCGCCCATGGCCCAACGAGCGCGAACCCCGTAGAAGTAATCGCTGGCGTCATCGCTCTCGCTGCTACTGAGGCTCCCGCCGCCAAAGAAGTGCCGTTTGGCTTCGAATTCCGCGTCAATCCGCTGTACACCGACCGTAGCGCCGATGGAAAAGCCGTCCGTCACCGGCCACATCAGGTCACCGGCCACATAGAAACCGTCCGCGTCGACGCTGAGTGAGCCGCCACCAAAATCCGACTCCCCCTCCCCGAAGTAGCGTTTCCCGCCCCGCAGCGTGAAGTAACGATTAAACGCGTAACCGAAATACACGTCCCAGCCCCAGGCAGGATCCGCGGAGCCGCCGCCAGTCAAGTCGTCGAAGTTACTGGCGTCGCGAGCACCCCCAATCCCAAATACAACCCCACTGTCATCGGCCGGAGCGGCGACGGCGGTGAGTGGCGCGGCGGCAAGGGCGGCGGTGCTGGCAAGTAAGAGTAGTTTTCGTTTCAAGGGATATCTCCATTTGTCCCGTTATTATCGAATAAAGCCTACTGACTTTACCCAAAATCGTTATAAAAGGTAAATCTTCACGCCGGTTTGATAGCCGGACCCGGCCGTTTTGCGACAGGCTAAGCGGGACTTGGAACGTCACCCGTTTCCACAAGGATCAGGAGAACCCGTGCCCGCGAAAGAACCGGCCCTGGGGCTGACAGATATTCTCGTTAAGCTGGCGGACGAGCCGGACGGCAGCGAGCTGTCGCTGGTGTCCGTGGTGGAGACCATGCAGGGGCGGGGCTTCGGGCCCTTGCTGCTGGCGCCGACGCTGATGGTGCTGCTGCCCACCGGCGCCATCCCCGGGGTGCCCACGCTGAGCGCGCTGCTGATCATGCTGGTGGCCGGCCAGCTGGTGTTCGGCAAACGCGCCCCCTGGGTGCCCGGGCGGCTGCGCCGGATGTCGTTCGAGCGGGCCAGGTTCCGCGCGGCGGTGGAGAAGGTGCGGCCCTGGACGGAGCGCATCGACCGGCTGCTCAAGCCCCGGCTGCGGGCCCTCACGGTGTGGCCGTTCAACCGCCTGGGCGCGGCGCTGTGCCTGGTGTTGGCGGCGGCGATGATACCGCTGGAACTGGTGCCCTTCGCGGCGGCGGTGCCGGCGCTGATCATCGCCTTCTATGCCCTGGCGCTGGCCGCCCATGACGGCGCTCTGGCGCTGTTCAGCCTGGCCGGCGTGGTGGCCGCGGGCGCGGCGGCGGTGTACTTCTGGCCGCTGTTCTGAGCGCCGTGAAACCGCCGCCCGCGACTACTCCACTTCCTTAAGCTTCCAGGACCAAAACGTCCCCAGAACGCCCATGGCGCCCAGCAGCAACAGCGCCCACTGGGCACCCAACAGGGACACCGCCGCGCTGACACCGCCCAGCACCAGCAGCAGCACGCCGATCACGGTGTTGCTGACGGCGGTGTAGTCGGTGCGCTTGGTGCCGCCGGCCATGTCCACCAGATAGGTCTTGCGGCCGATGCGGACGCCGGAATGGGCGATGCTGAGCACGAAGAACGCCACCGGATAGAACCAGGTGAGCCCGTTCCAGGCGGGGTCGGCCAGCGCCACCGCCGCCACGCCCAGACACACCAGCGCCGCCAGGGCGCCGCCGCGGATCATCACCTGGCGGCTGGAGGCGTCCGCCATATAGCCCCAGACGCTGGCGCTGACCGTGCTGGCCAGGCTGGACGCCACCAGGAAGCCGCCCAGCAGGGCGGCGCCGTCGGCCCGGTTCTGGGCCAGCACCACCAGAAACGGCGACCCCAGGGCGGACGCCATCAGCAGCGCCCGGGCGATCACGAAGTCGCGGAAGGGTGCGTCACTGACCAGCAGGCCGAGGCTCTCGAACGCCTGGCGCAGGGCGTGGCCGCCGCCGGCGGTCTCGCCTTGGAACTCGTCCACCTTGGCGAACACCGTGGCCGCCAGCCACCAGGCGAGGCCGGCGGCGAGCAGCAGCACCGTGTAGAACAGCATGCCCGGCTCGCTGTCGCCGCCGAACAGGGACACCCCCACCGCCAGCGTCGCCGCCCCGGACAGGGTGGACGCCAACCCGGTGAGGCGGCCCCGGCGGGCCTTGGGGATGCACTTGCCCTGCACGTCCTTCATCGCCACCGAGCAAAAGCCGCGCCCCAGGCTGAACACCACCAGCAGGCCGACGATGGCGAGCCCGGCGGCCAGGCCCTGCAGCCACCAGACCGCCGCCGCCATGGCCAGCACACAGCCCCCCTGCAGCACCGAGCCGAACACCCAGAACCCCTTGCGCACCGGGTGGCGGCGCATCCAGGCCCCGATCGCCAGCTGCGGGATCAGCGAGCCGGATTCGCGGATCGGCACCAGCAGGCCGGCCAGCGCCCCGGGCGCCCCCACCGCGCCGATCAGCCAGGCGAGCACGGTCTTGGGGTTGATCAGCAGGTCGCCGATCTTGGTCAGCACATTGGCGAGAATGATCTTGAAGAAATTACCGGGCACTTCCCGGCAGGCTTCTTCGCTGATATCGCGGCAGGTGCGCGCGTCTTCTTCATTGGCGACCAGCGCGTACAGCCGGTCCAGTGGTTCACGACGACTCATCGTCTCCCTTCCCTCTTTCTCTACCCCTTGTTTACGCTCCCCCGGGCACCATGTGTTTTCCAAAGGATAAGTGATCCGGCGATAAGGAGCGCATCACCATGTTCAGAGTGTATTACCTCGTAAACAGCATGGATCAGGTGAAAACAGCCCTGAAAAACATCGAACAGTCGGAAATCGGCACTAACCGGGTGCACGTCATGGCCCGCGACAACGGCGAACTGAGCCGCGAGGGTATCCATGCGACCACGCCATGGGAAGACACCAACATCATGACCACCGGCTTCTACGGGGCCGTGGTGGGCGCGTTGATCGGCCTGCTGGTGGGCTGGGCACTGAGCGGTATCGACCCCTGGGGGCTGGAAATCGGCTTCTGGGGCGTGATGGTGAGCGTGTTGTTCTTCGGTTCACACGGGGCCTGGGCCGGAGGTATCCGTGGGATCTCCCACGCCAATTACCATCTCAAGCCGTATCTGGACGACATTCGAAAGGGGCATTATCTGATTATCGTCGATGTGGACCGGGAGGAGCAGCGCAAAAAAGTGCACCGCCTGCTGGACCACAGCCTGGACGCGGAACGCCAGGGCGACGAAAGCGCGTTCAGCCCGCTGCTGTAAGCCAGGGAAGGAACGGAGCCGCCCGGGGGCGGCCCGCCACGCCTCAGGCGTGCTGCTTCTGGTGGCGGCCTTCCGCCAGTTCTTCCATCAAGCGTTTGCAGAAGGCGTCCAGGTCCTTGGGCGTGCGGCTGGTAACCAGACCGTTGTCGACCACCGCTTCCTGGTCTTCCCAGGTGGCACCGGCGTTGCGCAGGTCCTGGGCCACCGAGGGCACGGACGTCAGGGTGCGACCCTCGACCACGCCGGCGTTGATCAGAATCCAGGGCGCATGGCAGATCGCCGCCACCGGTTTGCCGGCCTTGAAGAAGGCGCGCACGAAGTCCAGCGCCTGTTCATTGAGGCGCAGCTCATCCGGGTTGAACAGGCCCCCGGGCAGTACCAGGGCGTGGTAGTCCTCGGGCTGGGCCTGGTCCAGGGCCTTGTCCACCTCATAGGTGTCGCCCCAGTCGGTTTCCGCCCAGGCGCGAATGCCGTCCTTGCTGGGCGCTATCACGTGCACCTCGACGCCGTAGCTGCGCAGGGTGGATTGCGGAACCGCCAGTTCGGATTCCTCAAAGCCGTCGGTGGCGAGGATCGCCACCCGTTTGCCGTCCAGTTGCTTGCTCATGATGCTCTCCTTTGACCGCTCTCGGTTTGAAACGAGCCGGACCCATGCTAAAGCGTGCGCGCCGGCGCGCCTGCCCGGCGCCGATAAAAAACTGCAAAAGCTGGCCGCTCGCTCGCGTTGCACGGCCAGGGGGCGGTCGATAGACTTTGCCCCACCTTTGGATGGTTGCCCGAAATGCCCGAAACGATTCCCCAGGACTCCGTAGGCCTGGTACAACCGCAAACCCTGCACGTGGACCAGCCCCTGGAGCTGGAGTGCGGACGGGTGCTGCCGTCTTACGATCTGGTCTACGAGACCTACGGCACCCTCAACGCGGACGCCTCCAACGCGGTGCTGATCTGCCATGCGCTGTCCGGCCACCACCACGCCGCCGGCTATCACAGCGCCGATGACCCGCGTCCGGGCTGGTGGGACAGCTGCATCGGGCCGGGCAAGCCGATCGATACCAACCGCTTCTTCGTGGTCTGCCCCAACAACCTGGGCGGCTGCCACGGCTCCAGCGGGCCCGGCTCCCAGAACCCGGAAACCGGCCAGCTTTGGGGGCCGGACTTCCCGATGATGACGGTCAAGGACTGGGTGAAAAGCCAGGCCCAGTTGGCGGACGCCCTGGGCATCCAGCGCTGGGCGGCGGTGGTGGGCGGCAGTCTGGGCGGCATGCAGGCCCTGCAGTGGTCGATGGATTTCCCCGACCGGCTGGCCAACGCGGTGGTGATCGCGGCGGCGCCGAAGCTGTCGGCGCAGAATATCGCGTTCAACGAGGTGGCCCGGCAATCGATCCTCACCGACCCGAATTTCCACGGCGGACGTTACTATCTGCACGACACCTACCCGCGCCAGGGGCTGATCCTGGCGCGCATGGTCGGGCATATCACCTACCTCAGCGACGACGCCATGCGCATGAAGTTCGGCCGTGACCTGCGCTCCGGGCGGTTTCATTTCGGCTTCGACGTGGAATTCCAGGTGGAGTCCTACCTGCGCCACCAGGGCGAGACCTTTTCGCGCAATTTCGACGCCAACACCTACCTGCTGATGACCAAGGCGCTGGATTACTTCGACCCGGCGCGGGAGTGCGACGGCACCCTGGAAGACGCCCTCGCCGACACCCGCTGCAACTTCCTGGTGATGTCGTTCAACTCCGACTGGCGCTTCTCGCCGGAACGCAGCCGGGAAATCGTCAACGCCCTGGTGCAGGTGGGCCGCAATGTGAGCTACGCGGAGATCGACACGCCCAAGGGCCACGACGCCTTCCTGCTGCCGATTCCGGAGTACCGCAAACTGTTCGGCGCCTATATGGGCCGTGTCGCGGAGGCCACTTCCAATGCGTGATGATCTGGCCTTGATCAGCCGCTGGATTCCCAAGGGCGCCCGGGTGCTCGACCTGGGCTGCGGCGACGGCGATCTGCTCGCCCATTTGCAGGACGACAGGCAGGTGAACGGCTACGGCCTGGAGATCGACCAGGACAACATCGCCGCCTGCTTCGCCAAGGGCGTCAATGTGATTGAACAGGACCTGGACAAGGGCCTGGGCAACTTCCAGAGCGACCGCTTCGACTATGTGGTGATGACCCAGGCGCTGCAGGCGGTACTGCGCCCGGACAGCATTCTCGACGAGATGTTGCGGGTGGGCCGCGAAGCGATCATCACCTTCCCCAACTTCGGGCACTGGCGGGTGCGCTCCTATCTGGGCTTCAAGGGCCGCATGCCGGTGTCCTCGGCGCTGCCCTACGAGTGGTACGACACGCCCAACATTCACCTGTGCACGGTGAAGGATTTCGAAGCCCATTGCCGTGAGCGGAACATCCGCATCATCGAGCGGCAGGTGGTCAATCGCCATCACCGCAGCGGCCGGCTGACCCGGGCCTGGCCCAACCTGTTCGGGGAAATCGCCATTTACCGGGTGACGCTCTAATCACTCTCTCGGATCACCAGGATCTCGACCATGGATACTCTCGTACTCGCCTCCGGCAACCAGAAAAAGCTGGATGAGATGCGCGCCATTCTGGAACCGCTGGCGCTGAAGGTGGTGCCGCAAAGCGACTTCCAGGTGCCGGAAGCGGAAGAAACCGGCCTGACGTTCGTCGAAAACGCCATCCTCAAGGCGCGCAACGCGGCGGCGCACACCGGCCTGCCGGCGATCGCCGACGATTCCGGCCTGGAAGTGGACGCGCTCAACGGCGCGCCGGGCATCTATTCGGCGCGTTTCTCCGGCGCCGATGCCAGCGACGCCAAGAACAACGCGCTGCTGATCGACATGCTCGGCGATCTGCCGGACGCGCCCCGCACCGCCCGCTATCAGGCGGTGCTGGTATTGATGCGCCACCCGGACGACCCCACGCCGCTGATCTGCCAGGGCACCTGGGAAGGCGAGATTCTGCTCGCCCCGCGCGGCAACGGCGGCTTCGGCTATGACCCGCATTTTCTGATTCCTGAGCTGGGCGTGACCGCGGCGGAAATGGAGCCGGCGGAGAAGAACCGCATCAGCCACCGCGGCCGTGCGTTGAAGGCCTTGATGGACGCCCTGCGAGAACCCCCTGAGTAATTCCATGCTCGCCGCCCCGCCGCTGACGCTCTATGTGCACGTGCCCTGGTGCGTGCGCAAATGTCCCTACTGCGACTTCAACTCCCATGAGCGCCAGTCGGAGCTGCCGGAGCGCGCCTACCTGGACGCCCTGCTCGCCGACCTGGACCAGGACCTGCACTGGGTGCGCGGCCGCCCCCTGGAGGCGATCTTCATCGGCGGCGGCACGCCCAGCCTGATGAGCGCGGACTTCTACGCCGCCCTGTTCGAGGGGCTGCGGCAACGGCTGAGCTTCAGCGACGGCATCGAAATCACTCTGGAAGCCAACCCCGGCACCCTGGAAACCGGCCGCTTCGCCGGCTTCCGGGCGGCGGGCATCAACCGGCTGTCGATCGGGGTGCAGAGTTTCAATGCGCGGCATCTGCAGGCGCTGGGCCGCATCCACGGGCCCGAAGAAGCCCTGCGCGCCGCCGCCGACGCTCGCGACGCCGGCTTCGACAATTTCAATCTGGACCTGATGCACGCCCTGCCGGGGCAAACGCCGGCGCAGGCGCTGGATGACCTGCGCCAGGCGGTGGCGCTGGAGCCCACGCACCTGAGCTGGTACGAGCTGACCATCGAACCGAATACCGCCTTCTTCCGCGCGCCGCCGGAGCAACCCGACGGTGACAGCCGCGCCGACCTGGAAGAGCAGGGGCTGGGCTTGCTCGCCGCGCAGGGCTTCGAACGCTACGAAGTGTCGGCGTTCGCGCGGCCCGGGCGGCGCTGCCGGCACAACCTGAATTACTGGCGGTTCGGCGATTATCTGGCGATCGGCGCCGGCGCCCACGGCAAGGTCACCACCGACCGGGAATTACTGCGTTTTCAGAAAACACGCATGCCCGAGCATTATCTGGCCGACCCGTTGAACGCGCGGCGCGCCCTCACCGTGATTGATGAACCGCTGCTGGAAGCCTTGCTGAACGGGCTGCGTCTGGTGGAAGGCGTACCGATTACGATGTTGTCGCAACGCACCGGTCTTGAGGCCGAGACCATCAACGCGGCGCTGGCGTCCAGCCGCGCGCAGGGGCTGCTGGTGGCGGACGAACAGCGGGCCGCCTGCACCGAGCTGGGCTTTCGTCATTTGAATACGGTTCTCGAGCGTCTCGCCACGCAAGTCGGATGACGCAGCCGGACTGTCATGATCCGGCGCTTGATGCCTGTTTAATTTCTGTTCACACTTCGGGGTCGATTCAGTCCGTCGATCATCGACAAGGATGCAAACAGCGCGTTTCTGCAGAGACGTGCGCAACAAGGACCATTGCCTGACGACGGGGCCGCCGGATGAATCCCCCCTCCGCCTACGGGCAAACAACTAAAATACAGCCGCACATCAGGGGTTTAGGTCAATGAGTAAGCGCATCTTCAGCAAGCGCATGGTGATCATGCTGATCATCCTGGCTGTCGTCTTCGGCCTTATTTTTGGCTTCAAGGCGTTCATGGGCAAGATGATGAACGACTTCTTCGACAACATGCCGCAGCCCGCCGCCGCCGTTTCCACCTACGAAGCCCGCCAGGACAACTGGGCGTCGATTCTGGAAGCCGTGGGCACCGTCAACGCCGTGAACGGCGTCAACGTGACCGCGCAGGTGCCCGGCGAAGTGGAAGCGATCGAGTTCGAATCCGGTGACTCGGTGAAGAAGGGCGACGTGCTGATCCGCCTGGAAGCCGCCGCCGACCGCGCCCAGCTCAATGCGCTGGAAGCCACCGCCGGCCTGGCCCGCCAGGAGTACGACCGCTACCAGCGGCTGTTCAAGCAAGGCTCGATTTCCCGCTCCGAACTGGACAACCGCCGCGCCCAGCGCGACCAGGCGGTGGCGCAGGCGCAGGCCCAGCGCGAACAGCTGAACTATAAAACCGTGCGTGCGCCCTTCGACGGCGTGCTCGGCATTCGCCAGGTGGATCTGGGCCAGTTCCTGCAGGCCGGCACGCCGGTGGTGAGCCTGAACCAGCTGCAGCCGATTTTCGTCGACTTCGCCCTGCCCGAGCAGGAGCTGAGCCGCATCGAGAAGGGCCTGAAGGTACGCGTAACGCTGGACGCCTACACCGACCAGCAGTTCGAAGGGGAAATCTCCGCCATCGAGCCCGGTGTCAGCGAAGCGACCCGTAACGTGTCCGTGCAGGCGCGCTTCGAGAACGAAGACAACAAACTGCGCCCCGGCATGTTCGCCAGTGTCGACATTCAGCTGCCGCAATCCGAGGACGTGGTGGTGATTCCGCGCACCGCGATCAGCTACGCGCCCTACGGCAACGCCGTGTTCGTGCTCAAGGACGCGCCGCAGAAAGGCGAGAGCGACGAGAATGACGAGAGCGGCGCCGACAGCGAGAAAAAAGCCGAAGGCGCCGACAAGATCGTCAAGAAGCGGTTCGTGAAACTGGGCCGCCGGCGCGGCGATCTGGTGGCGGTGATCGACGGGCTCAAGCCCGGCGAAGTGGTCGCCACCAGCGGGCTGCTGAAACTGCGTAACGATGCCGCCGTGACCATCGAGAACGATGTGCAGCCCTCCACGGAAGCGACGCCGACACCCGGCAACAGCTGAGGATAGCCATGAAATTCACGGACATCTTCATCAGCAAGCCGGTGCTGGCCTCGGTGGTCAGCCTGTTTATCTTCCTGCTCGGGTTGCGCGCCGCCACGGAACTGAACGTGCGGCAATATCCGGAGCTGGAAAACGCCGTGGTCACCGTGACCACGGTTTACACCGGCGCCGACGCGGATTTGATCCAGGGCTTTATCACCACGCCGCTGGAACAGGAAATCGCGTCCGCCGACGGCATTGATTATCTGGTCTCCACCTCGCTGCAGAGCGCTTCGTCGATCCAGGCCTACATCCGTCTGGGCGAGGACCCCAACGAGGCGCTCACGCAGATCGTGGCCAAGGTCAACAAGATGCGCAGCGAGCTGCCCGAGGAAGCGGAGGACCCCACCATCGAACTGGCGGTGGGCCAGAACATCGCCTCGATGTATCTGTCGTTTTCCTCGGAGATTCTCGACAACAACCAGATCACCGACTATCTGGTGCGCGAAGTGCAGCCCAAGCTGGCCACGGTCAACGGCGTGCAGCGCGCGCGGATTCTCGGTGACCGCACCTTCGCCATGCGTGCCTGGCTGAAGCCGGAGCGGATGGCGGCGCTGGGTATCACCCCCTCGGAAGTGTACGGCGCCCTGCAGCAGAACAACGTGCTGGCCGCGGTGGGCGGCACCAAGGGCTCCAACGTGGCGCTGGACCTGAAAGCGGCCACCGACCTGAACACCACCGAGGAGTTCGAACGGCTGATCATCCGCTCCGAGGACAACGCCATCGTGCGCCTGGAAGACGTGGCGGACGTGGAGCTGGGCTCGGAGTCGTACCAGTCGTCGGTGACCTTCAACGGCAAGCAGGCCACCTTCATGGGCATCGAGGTGGCCACCGACGCCAACGCCCTGGATGTGATCGAGGAAGTACGCGGCATCCTGGAAAACGAAGTGTTCCCGCAACTGCCCGAAGGCATGGCCGGGGACATTCCCTATGACGGCACCGAGTACATTCAGGATTCCATCGACGAGGTGGTGAAAACCCTGATCGAGGCGGTGCTGATCGTGATCGCGGTGATCTACCTGTTCCTGGGGTCACTGCGCTCGGTGCTGATTCCCGCCATCGCGGTGCCGCTGTCGATGGTCGGCGCGTTGTTCCTGATGTTGCTGATGGGCTTCTCCATCAACCTGCTGACGCTGCTGGCGATGGTATTGGCCATCGGCATCGTGGTGGACGACGCCATCATCGTGCTGGAGAACATTCACCGACACGTGGAAGAGGGTCTGTCGCCGTACGACGCCGCCATCAAGGGCGCCCGGGAACTGGCCTGGCCGGTGGTGGCGATGACCACCACGCTGGTGGCGGTGTACCTGCCGATCGGTTTCATGGGCGGTCTCACCGGCACCCTGTTCGTGGAGTTCGCGTTCTCGCTGGCCGGCGCCGTACTGTTGTCCGGCGTGGTGGCGCTGACGCTGTCGCCGATGATGTGCGCCAAGATTCTCAAGGAGCACGACCCGGACCGCACCGGCAACCGCTTCGAGCGCTGGGTGAACCGGCGTTTCGAGAAGCTGGAAAAAAGCTATGAGCGGCGCCTGCACGGCGCGCTCAACGAGCTGCCGGTGATCTATGTGTTCGGCGCGGTGATTCTGGTGTCCTGCTACTTCCTGTTCGTGACCTCGCCCAGCGAACTGGAGCCGGCGGAAGACCAGGGCTTCGTGCTCACCTCGTCCACCGCCGACCCCTATGTGACGCTGGATTACCTTGAGCCGTTCACCCGCGAGTTCAACGACATCGCCGACACCATGCCGTCGGTGGACAATGTGTTCCTGCTCAACGGTATCGGCGGCGGCGGCTCCACCACCGCCTCCAACACCGCGCTGGCCGGTTTCGTGCTGAAAAGCTGGAACGAGCGCGAGCAGAGCACCGCCGAGGCCAAGAACGAGCTGTCCGAGAAGATCAACAGCATCGCCGGCCTGCAGGTGGCGGCGTTCGTGCCGCCCTCGCTGCCCACCGCCGGCGGCGCGCTGCCGGTGGAATTCGTGATCGGTACCACCGAGCCCACCGAGAACCTGCAGGAGTTCGCCAACGAGGTGCTCGAGAAGGCGCGCGCCAGCAACAAGTTCATCTTCATGGACACCGACCTGAAGATCGACAAGCCGCGCTACAACATCCTGGTGGACCGGGAGAAAGCGGCCAGCCTGGGCATCACCATGCAGCAGCTCGCCCAGGAACTGGGCGCCATGCTGGCCGGCGGCTACGCCAACCGCTTCTCCCTGGAGAACCGGTCCTACAAAGTGATCCCGCAGGTGGAGCGGGGCAGCCGCCTGACGCCGGAGCAGCTCAAGCAATACTACGTGCGCACCGGCCAGGGCGACTTGGTGCCGCTGGCCACCGTGATCAGCCTGGAAGAAACCGTGCAACCCCAGCAGCTGAAGCGTTTCCAGCAGCTCAACGCGGTGACCATCTCCGGCGTACAGCGCCCCGGGGTGACACTGGGTGAAGCACTGGGCGTGCTGGAAAACGCCGCCGACGAGGTGCTGCCGTCCGGCTATTCCGTGGATTACTCGGGCCAGTCCCGTCAGTTCATGAAGGAGGGCAGCGATCTGATCGTCACCTTCTTCTTCGCGCTGATCGTGATCTATCTGGTGCTGGCCGCGCAGTTCGAATCCTGGCGTGACCCGATCATCATGCTGATCACCGTCCCCATGTCGGTGTGCGGCGCGATGATCTTCGTCAGCCTGGGCCTGACCACCCTGAACATCTATACCCAGGTGGGCCTGGTGACGCTGATCGGGGTGATATCGAAACACGGTATTCTGATCGTGGAGTTCGCCAACAAGATGCAGCTGGAAGGCATGGGCAAGCGGCGCGCCATCGAACACGCCGCCGCCGTGCGTCTGCGCCCGGTGCTGATGACCACCGCCGCCCTGGTGCTGGCCATGGTGCCGCTGCTGATCGCCGCCGGCCCCGGCGGCGGCGCGCGCTTCGCCATCGGCCTGGTGGTGGCCGCCGGCATGACCATCGGCACCCTGTTCACGCTGTTCGTGGTGCCGGCCATGTACATGCTGCTGGGCCGCGACGAAGGCCACGAAGAAGCCGCCTGAACCTGTGCGAGCGGGCCCTGTGGGAGCGGGCCCCGCCCGCGAAAGGCCGGCAAAGCCGGCCGGCGGGATACCAGAGGCCCCACAAAAAAGCCCGCCGTGGATTCCACGGCGGGCTTTTTATTGAAAGCGGTGTCGGGATCAGTCGCGGTTGGCCTGACGGATCGCCTGATCGGTCTGATTCCGCTCGTGCTGGCTGGGCGTGCAGCCAAGGCAGCGTACGAAGGCGGTGGCGCCGGGATCCACGACCAGTGTTTCGCCGGCCTCCTGAGCATTCCCCCCGATCAGGCTGAACGGCAGCGTCACCACATAGATCGCCGCGCCGCCGACAGTGGCCGCCGTCATCACCGGGCGCACGATCAGGGCATCACCGAACATGGCGAACGCGGAAGGCCGGGCGCCTTCCAGATCCATGTCCCGGGCCTGGGCGGCACTGGCGAACGATAGCGTCGAGGCGAGGGCAGTGGCCGCAACCACGCGCAGGGCTCGCTTCATCGTGATTCCCTCTTGTTTTTTGTCGCACCCATTGTCGTTCCTAAGTATTTGTTCTTCCCACAATCAGATCACAATCTACATCTTTGTTATTACACCGGCAATATGAGCCCCGGCAAGCGCGATCGGACGAACGGTGCCCGCTCAGCGCTGGCAGCGCGGGCAATAGACGGTGCTGCGCTGGCCGTGGCGACCGCCGCGCAGCGGCTCGGCGCATTGCGGGCAAGGCTCGTCGGCGCGGCCGTAGACCAGCAGCTGCTGGGCGAAGTAGCCGGGCTGGCCGTCGGCGCTGGTGAAATCGCGCAGGGTGGTGCCGCCGGCCTCGATGGCCTTGGCCAGCACCGAGCGTATCGCCAGCGCCAGACGCTGGTAGCGCGCCTCGCTGATGCGTCCGGCGGGGCGGCTGGGGTGGATGCCGGCCAGGAACAGGCTTTCCTGGGCGTAGATGTTGCCCACGCCCACCACGGTGGCGTTATCCATGATGAAGCTCTTCACCGACACCCGCCGACCGCGACTGCGGCGGTACAGCCAGCCGCCGGAAAAATCCTGGTCCAGGGGCTCGGGGCCCAGGTTGGCCAGCAACGGGTGGGTCAGGGCATCCGTCAGGTACAGCAGGGCGCCGAACCGGCGCGGGTCGTTGAAACGCAGCAGCCGGCCGCTGTCCAGGTGCAGATCGATGTGGTCGTGCTTGCGCAGCGGCGTCTCTGCGGGGACCACGCGCAGGGTGCCGGACATGCCCAGGTGAATCCCCAGGTTCAGATCGCCGAGGTCCATCAGCAGGTACTTGGCGCGCCGCCGCAGGCCGACGATGCGCTTGTCGCGCAGCTCGGCGACCCGGGCGTCCACCGGCCAGCGCAGGCGCGGCTCGCGCACGGTGACGGCGGTGAGGGTGCGGCCGGCCACATGGGGCTCGATGCCGCGCCGGGTGGTCTCCACTTCGGGCAATTCGGGCATGGGCTATCCTGGGTGAGGGAGGCTAAGATGACGCCCTGGATTGTAACGGGCACAGGCAACGGAGACATCCTATCCTGGGAGACAACATGTCGTACTGGCTCGGTGTCGACACCGGCGGCACCTTCACCGATTTCGTCCTGCTCGGCGAGGCTACCCCGCGTATCCACAAAGTGCTGTCGACGCCGGCGGCCCCGGAGGAGGCGATCCTCCAGGGCATCCGCGAGATGGGCCTGGAGGATCGCCTGGGCGCCGGTGAGCTGGTGATCGTCCATGGCACCACGGTGGCCACCAACGCGGCTCTGGAGAGCAAGGGCGCGCGCACCGTGCTGGTCACCAACCGGGGCCTGGAGGACGTGCTGCTGATCGGCCGCCAGAACCGGCCGGAGCTGTATAACCTGACGCCTTCCGCGGCGCCCACGGCGCTGGCCGACACCCCGGTGGAGAGCCTGAGCGCCCGCCTGGGCGCCGACGGCACGGCGGTGACCGGCCTGAACGACGCCGACACCGACGATCTGGTGGCCCGCGTACGCGCCCACGACCCGGAATCCGTGGCGGTGAACCTGCTGTTCGCCTACCTGGACCCGGACCACGAGGAGCGCCTGGGCCGCGCCCTGGAGAACGCCGGCCTGGCGGTGAGCCTGTCCAGCCGGGTACTGCCCACCCGGGGCGAGTACGAGCGCGGCATGGCCACCTGGCTGAACGCCTGGCTGGCGCCGCGCATTCACCATTACATCAGCCGCCTGAAGGCGCACACCGCGCCCTCGCCGCTGACCATCATGCAGTCCAACGGCGGCACCGTGGCCGCCGACCAGGCGGCCGGGCGCGCCGTGAACCTGTTGCTGTCCGGCCCTGCCGGGGGCCTCAGCGCCGCCCACCGCCTGGGCGGCGCCCTGGGCGAAGACCACCTGATGACCTTCGACATGGGCGGCACCTCCACCGACGTGGCGCTGCTGGACGGCGATATCCGCCTCACCCAGAGCGGCCATATCGGCCCCTACCCGGTGGCGGTGCCGATGGTGGACATGCACACCATCGGCGCCGGCGGCGGCTCCCTGGCGCGGGTCGACGACGCCGGCCTGCTGCACGTGGGCCCGCAATCCGCCGGCGCCGACCCGGGCCCGGCCTGCTACGGCAAGGGGGGCCAGGAGCCCACGGTCACCGACGCCAACCTGGTGCTCGGCCGCCTGCAGCCGGAGTTCGCCCTGGGCGGCAGCCTGGCCCTGGACCGGGACGCCGCCGAAGCGGCGGTGGCGCGGGTGGCGCAATCACTGGGCCTGGACACGGTGAGCGCGGCCCGGGGCATTATCGAGCTGGCCAATGAACACATGAGCCAGGCGCTGCGGGTGATCTCCATTCAGAAGGGCTTCGACCCGGCGGATTTCCAGCTGGTCAGCTTCGGCGGCGCCGGCGGCCTGCATGTGTGCGCCCTGGCGGAGAATCTGGGCATGCGGCGGGCGGTGATGCCGATCCGCGCCGGCGTGCTGTCCGCCGAGGGGCTGGTGTACGCACCGCGCAAGCGGGAATTGATCCAGGCGCTGCCCGGCGGCGCCGACGCCGCCCGGGTGGACGCCCTGGCGGCGGACCTGGACCGGCGCGGCCGGCGGGAACTGGCCTCGGAAGGGGTGCCCGACAGCGACGTGGTCACCGAAGTGACACTGGACCTGTGCTATCAAGGGCAATCGTCGACCCTCGGCTTGCCCTGGGACGGCGACCCGGAGGCGGCGGAGGCCGCATTCCATCGCCTCCACGAGCACCGCTACGGCCACCGGCTGGCGCTGCCGGTGCAGAGAGTGAACGTGCGGGTGCGCTGCCAGGCGCCGGCGCGGCCCCCGGCGCCCGCGCCGCTGGCCGGCGGCGACGGCGCCCGGGCCTGGGAGGCCCGGCTGCCGGGCGTGGACGGGCCGGTGCCGGTCTACCGCCGTGACAACCTGGCCGCGGGCCAGGTACTGCGCGGGCCGGCGCTGGTGTTCGAAGCCGTGGGGACGGTTTATCTGGCCCCCGGATGGCAGGCTCAGGTACACTCCGAGGGTCACCTGCTCATGACCCGATAGTCACTACGCTGTACCCGGTGACCGGCGGCCGACACCGCCGACCCCGAAAACCTGGAACCGGAACGGTTCCACAACCGTGTTTCCGCCATGAACGACGTACTGAATTTCTTCTCCGGTGGCCTGCTTTCCGCCGGCCCCTGGGCACTGGTGCTCATCACCCTGGCCATGACCCACGTGACCATTGTCAGCGTGACCGTGTACCTGCACCGCTATTCCGCCCACCGGGCCCTGGAGCTGCATCCGGCTCTCAAACATTTCTTCCGCTTCTGGCTGTGGCTGACCACCGGCCAGAACACCCGCGCCTGGACCGCCATCCACCGCAAGCACCACGCCCGCTGTGACACGGAAGAAGACCCGCACAGCCCCCAGGTGCTGGGCATTCGCAAAGTGCTCAGCGAAGGCGCCGAGCTCTATCAGGCGGAAGCCGTGAACCAGGAAACCCTGGACAAGTACGGCGCCGGCTGCCCGGACGACTGGGTCGAGCGCAATGTCTACAGCCGCTTCACCTTCCTGGGCATCGCGCTGATGGGCGCCATTGATCTGGCCCTGTTCGGCGCCATCGGCATCACCATCTGGGCGGTGCAGATGATCTGGATCCCCCTGTTCGCCGCCGGCGTGATCAACGGCATCGGCCATTACTGGGGCTATCGCAACTTCGAATGCACGGACGCCTCGCGCAACGTGCTGCCCTGGGGTGTGTTGATCGGCGGCGAAGAGCTGCACAACAACCACCACACCTACCCCAATTCCGCCAAGCTTTCGATCCGCCGCTTTGAGTTCGACATGGGCTGGGCGTGGATCCGCCTGTTCGAAATGCTGGGCCTGGCGAAAGTGAAGAAGGTGGCGCCCAAGCCGGTGGTGGACCGCGACAACGCCAAACCCGCCGTGGATCTGGATACCCTGCGGGCGGTCTTCCAGCACCGCTTCCAGGTGATGGCCCAGTACCGCCGCGCCGTGATCAAGCCGGTGTTCGAACAGGAAAAAGCCCGCGCCTGCGAGGCCACCCGTGGCTTTTACAGCCGCGCCCGCGCCCTGCTCTACCGGGACCAGCGGTTCTTCAAGAGCCGCCACAAGCACCGGCTGGCGAACCTGACCGAACACAACCACACCCTGGCCACCATCTATGAGTACCGGCTGCGCCTGCAGTCGATCTGGAGCCAGACCAGCCGCAACTCTTCCGAGATGCTGGACTCCCTGGCGCAGTGGTGCCGGGACGCCGAAGAATCCGGCATCCATGCGCTGCAGGATTTCGTGGCGACGCTGAAAGGGTATCGGGTGCAGCCGGCCCAGGCCGGCAACGCTGCTCAATAAGCTCTGGAGTGCTCTCCCTCGCGGCCTGCCCACCGGGCGGGCCGCTTTGCGTTCTCGCCTTCCCGCGCCGTCAGCCGGTGGTCGCCATTCGCTCCGACCGGCGACTGATCGCTAAGGCCGCGGGTCTTTGGCCTGTACACGAGGGGAGGGACGCCGGTCTTACTATCGGCTGCGGATACGCACGGATTGATACCACGCATCAACCATCCGCCAAATGATGGTGGTCGTCGCTACTGCAAGAATTCCATCCGCAGCATAATGCCAGGCCAGATGCACCGACCCCACCAGGATCACTACAACATATAGAAATACCAGAACGGCAAGACCCGCTTGTACCCTGCAGAAGTGCAGGAATCCCAGCCAAGCCAGAGAAACATGCATGCTCGGCATCGCGGAAATGCCCGAGCCGATTTGCAACGACCCGGTACTATAAACATCCCAAAGGTAATCCTGGATCACCAATGCCCAAATAGGATTGCCTTCATTGGCTACAGCGAGGTAGGACATAAGAGGTTGATAAGGGTTTTCCAGCCCCGGATAGATCCGTCCGAAAAAAGCCGGCCCTGCCGAGGAAAAGATCGTCGCCAGAATCGTGCCGTTTACGACCCAGCAAAGAATATAACTTATAAGGTAGACCTCGCGTCGACGACGGTTTGACACGTCGAGGATCTGCCACAAAAGCACTCCAAAAACGAAGAAAAACCAACCGTTGTAAAGAGCGTTGATCGGCATCGTCAGATCAAGGGTGCTTATTAAGCCATGAACCAGTTTCCAAGGCTGATGGCCACCCATAATCAAACGATCCATCTCATAAAAGAAATAGTCCCAAGAAAACGGATTGATGACGGGTATAAGCGTTTTTAAAGAAGAAACAGAGGAAAGAAAAAATGAAAAAAGCATTACCATTAAAAGGACACGAGCAACCCCTACTTCCTTCAGCTTTCCTGATACACGCGCTATAAAAAATGTAACCGGCCTCTCCGGCCTTAATATCAAAAGGAGGTACAAGCTATAGACTATGAAAAACCCAACACCCACCACTGTGAGCGAAAATATAGCGACGCCGGGATAGATAAATAGTGAAAAGCGACCGGATTCACCGACGAAAAAGGCGAAAAAAGCAGAAGCGGCGATAAAAAACGCGAGCAGATTAAGTACTACGGAATCCTTCCGCCATAGCGTCCGAAGCGACTGCTTAACCCCGCCGCCTACCCGAATCACTTTAGCTATATGCGAAAAAACCACGCAGAAGAGTCACTCAAGGCGGCATCAATCATAAACTTTAACAGCCATCAGGGCCGCAATATTCCAGAAGCTGGACATTATTCTGGTCGGCTCCGGTAATCTCCACTTTCGTGGTTCCCAGCGAAATCCCGATAGCGTTCAGAAGTGGATCGATCAGAGTTGTACCGAGCGCCTCTACCAGGCCTTCGACGGTTTCCTGAATCAGCTGCTCCAACCCGAGCAGGCTCGTGATACCTTCGACGATGCCACTGAGAACGTCCCCGATACCGGCCAGAAGGCAGCCGAGCAAGCCGCTGCATTCTTCCTCTTCCTCAAGCAATTCGACGTTGATATCCAAATTACTGAAGTCGGCGCTGGAAAGCCCGCCTTCCGTAAACACCGAGGACGGATTGTCTTCATCCAGAGTGTAGCTGAGCTCCACACGCTCCTGCCCGCCGCCAACCGTTAAATCCAGGTCCGCGGTGATGTTAGCGAGCGTGATGCTGCCGGGAAGAAGGTTCTTGAGCACCGAAAGGTCAACCTCCTCCTGTTCCAGGACCCCCATCCCATTTATCTGGCCGGTAGCAATGCGAGCCGCCTGACTGTCCACATCGATACCGACGGTGACGAGATTCGAACCCGTGCCCCGGGCGCATCTGGCCCATACCAGTTCGCCCGTACCGCCGCCGGCCTGGACGGCCAGGGGTAGCCTGACGGTTAGCAAATTAAGAATATTGAGGTCACTGGAAATGGTAAGACCGACGTCAGGCGCATGGAATCTTGTCTCCCACTCGCCGTCTTCACCAATCCGCGCCGGGCCTACCACCACGCTCGGAGCCTTACCTACGAATAATTCGATTTTGGTTTCTGTAACGCCTGGGATGTTGATCTGCGTATCCGGCAGTGCGCCCTCTATCAGGGTGCCCTCGACCAGGTTAAGCGCCAGTGCCATGACCGTATCGTATAGCGGCAAACGGCTGTTTTCCGGTATCTCTCCGGAGCCCACGATATCGATGACATCCGCCAGTTTGACGGTTTCCACGCCGACACCGGAGATCAGTTGATCCATGGCACCGCCAACATCGGCGAGCGGATCCGCCGCCGAGTCCAGTGCGCCAAGCAAGTTACCCACCAACACATCCGTGGATAACAATTCCTCGACGGTATCCACACCGACACCCTCGAGAACATCGCCCAACTTGACGGTGGTTTCCGCCAGGCTGGCGAACTGCGTGGGGTCAATATTGAAGGGTGTTCCGCCGTTGAGAATCGCGCCCAGCAAAACATTGAGCAGGTTGGCGGTTTGTTGCGTGCCGCCGACAACGGCGGTACTGCCAGCCGCGCTCAGCGTGCCTATCAGTTCTTTTCTGGCCGCGGCGCCGACGGACATCGTCACGGTGCCGAAGGTACTTTCCGGCAGCAGGAGTGAAATGGGCGCTTCCCGCTCATAGGTCACCGCGACACCATTACTGCGCCGCAGATCGGTCACCGGCTCGAAAGAAAGCACTTTTTCATCGTCGCTTTCGATCACCCCGGGCTGCACGACAAGCGAACTGGCGTCACCGGAAAAGCCTTGTTGCTGAGCCGCAATCAAGGCTCTGTTGTTTATATCCTGGAGTGCCACGAACTCACCACCGCAGGCTTGCGCGGCGTCAGCGGCGGCGGTGGCGGCGGCGTTGACCTGGCTTTGCATTTCCTTACGCAGCGAGAACAGGCGGGCGCCGTCGAGTGCCATGACGCCAAGCAGAATCACCAGCAACATCAGCAATGGTGTGATAACGGTGAGCGCGCCTCGCTGCCGAAACATCAGCCTTACTCCTCGTCTCGGGTCTGTTCGCCGAAGCTTTCCGGAATCGGTTGTTTAAAGCTGTCCGCCAGGCGGCGCTGCGTGTCGATGTAGACCGGCACGGAAAGCTCGCTTTTTTCCGCCGGCGGCGAACGCCGCTGCTGTTCCAGGGCGCGCTGAGTCGCGGCGCCGACCTGGTGCTCCTGTTCGGCGTCGACCACTTTGCCGGACACGCCGAACTCCGGTCTGCCGTCGGCCATCGCCGCCAGCGGTATCAAGGTGAGTAGAGCCATGACCAGTTTCATAGTTTATCTCCCGAATTGCTCGGCCAGCCGTTCCGCGTAAGCCCGCTCTTCACTGCTCAGGTCGTATTGTTTCTTCATCCATTCCAACCCGCCCCAGTTGGCGGTGAGCAGGTACGCCACCGCCAGGTTCTGGCGTACCGGGCCCTTGCCGTCGCCGAGTTCCATGGCGGTGCGCAGTTCATAGGCGGCGTCTTCATAGTCACCGACCATAAGCAGCACGTAGCCGTAGTCATTGCGCACCTGGGCCGAAGCCGGCGTGCGTTCGCGGGCGATCTCAAGGTGATGAAGCGCTTTCAGTACTTTGTCCTGTTTCAGCAGGACCATGCCCAGACCGTGGTGACTGCGGCCGGTGCCGCACCGGTCCACCAGGCCCTGGAAAATGGTCTCCGCCTCTCCCAGATGGCCGGTGGACGCCTGCAGCTGACCGTAACGCACCCAGTGGTCGACGGTTTCCATGGGCTTGGCTTCCAGCTGCGCCAACGCGGCGTGGTTGCGCTCCCGGTTCATCAGGTTGTCGACCATGTCGAGCTGCACCTGTTGTTCCGGCTGGATGCGGGCGGAGCAATTCAACCGGTCCAGATCGTACGGGTCGCCGGCTTTTTCGCTGGGCGGCTGCGAAGCGCAACCGGCCATCAGCACGCTGGCCATGATCCCCATCGCTATTTTTTGCATCCGTTGCTCCTGGTCTTCGTTGTTCGTTCGAGCGCGCACCCGCGCTTGTTGTTAAAGAATACCGCTAACGAGAAAGTGCCTCGGCAATAGAGATCACCGCCGGGCCGCCGATCAAAATGAACAATGCGGGCAGCATGAACGCCATCATGATCACCGTCATCTTGGCGCCGATACGGTTGGTTTCCTCGCGTACGCGGTTACGTTCCACGTTCTGTGCTTCTTCGATGATTTGATCGAGGCTGAGGGAAACACCGGCGCCAAGCTGGCTGCTTTGCTTCATCAGCACCACATAGTTACGCAATACGGGAATGCGACGGTTCTCGCCGAGTTCATCCAACGCCTGGGAGCGTTCAGCACCCGATTCCATCAGCCGGTTGAAGCGGTCGAGGCGGGCGGAAAGCATCGGCAGAAGCGGCCGGGCCTGATTGGCGATCAAGCGCAGCACTCGCTCCAGGGACAAGCCGGCCTCCATCAACATGCGTGTCAGGTGGCACAACTCCACGGCCTCCAGATTCTGCCGTTGTTCAGCGCGCTCCCCCATTGAGCGGATAGCGCGCCGGGGTACCAGAAACGACAGCGCCGCCACGATCATTCCACCGATCGGGCCGAAGAACACAAAGCCGATGGCCACGGCCATCGCCGGTAGAATCCAGCAGAACAGCAGGTATAGAAGCTGTGCCTGCTCACGGGTGCGCCCGGTGGCGGCATAGGCCTCGCGAATGTCCTCGAAATCACCCCGTGCAATGGACGATTCGGTGAACTGGCTGGCAAGCCTGGACAACCAGAAGCTCGAGGCCTCTTCATCCTGGTCGGCGAGACGGTGCAGACGTGCATTGATCCGGGCTCGACGGGCCCACTGCGGCGCTTTCGCCCAGGCCACCCAGATGGCGAGGAAAGAGATCGCGGCCGCGGAGATGAACCAAACACTATTCACGTCCGACCCCCTGGATCATCCGCCAGATAATGATGACGCCCAGGGTCTGAAGGCCACCGGCGATGGCGAGCATGGTATGCCCGGTGTCGGTGTCCAGAAGAACCCGGGAGTAGTTCTCGTTAATCAGAATCATGTACGCGGCCAACCCCAGCGGCAACAGCGCAAAGGCGGCGGCGGTGAAGCGTGTCTCCGCGGTGGCGGCCATGAATTCGCGGCGCAGTTCCTGTTGCGAGCGCAGCGAGGTGGCCACCTGGGTCAGCACCGGGCGAATCGAGGAGCCGAAGCGCGACGACGTCCGCAACGCGATTGAGACCAGAACCAGCGACGGTATCCGGTAGAGGCCGCCGAAGTCCTCGAACAAACTGGTGTAGTCGCGGCCCGCTTCCACGGCGTTACGTAAACGGAACGCCAGCGGATCAAAAACCGGCGGCGCGTCGTTGAAGGATTCCACCAAGGCATTGTCCAGCGAGCGCCCGGCGCTCAGATAGCGCAGGGTGGTATCGATCAAACCGGGCAGCTCTTCGTAAATACGCCGCCGTTGCTGTTGGAAGCGAAAGCGCCAGTACATCCACAGCGCGATGGCGATCAGCCCGGCCGTGATCAGCGCGACCAGCGGGCCGTTGAGCACCAGCACCACCAGCAGGAATACCGCGACGATCAGACCGAAGACGGTTAATTGACCCTGGCTGAGGTGAATGTCCGCGCGAATCAGCACGCTTTCCAGCGGCGTCACGGTGACCCGGGCGGCGGTCTCGACGCCCAAATCCGCCCGGGTTTCCAGGCGCCGGCGGATGCCGTCATTCAGCGACCGCTTGATACGACGCCGCGCCCACAGCCACTGCAGTACCACCGTGATCAGCGCGAGCACGGCCAGCGTTTGCGCGGCGGCGAGCAGGGCCAGGGCACTCATGACTCGTGGCTCCGGTACAGGTAGTCCATGTGATAGGCGTCGGTCTCTGTGGGCGTGAGCGCGACGACCTCGCTGACCATGCGGCGGCCATCGGGCATCCGCACCAGTTGAATAATGATGTCCAGGGCGGAACCGATAAGCCGGCTGATGGCACGCTCGCTGGCGTCGTAACCGCTGACCGCCAGCAAGGTTTCGATCCGCACCAGGGCGTCCCGGGTGGTGTTGGCGTGGATGGTGCTCATCGAACCTTCGTGGCCGGTGTTCATGGCCTGCAGCAATTCGATGATTTCCGCGGAACGCACCTCGCCGAGAACAATGCGGTCCGGCCGCATCCGCAAGGAGTTCACCACCAGCTCCCGGGCGGTGATACGGCCTTTGCCTTCGGTGTTGGCCGGACGTGTTTCCAGGCGCACCACATGGGGATGGTTGAGCACCAGCTCGGCGGAGTCCTCGATGGTGAGGATCCGTTCCGCGCGGGGGATGTACTGGCTGATCAGGTTCAGCATGGTGGTCTTACCGGTGCCGGTGCCGCCGCTGATAATGATATTGCGGCGCGATTCCACCGCGCGGATCAACACGTCCAGACAGGCGTCGGTCATCGAGCCGTTTTCGATCAGCTGCTGGGCGGACAGGTGGTTACCGGTGAACTTACGGATACTGATGGTGGGCCCGTCCAGGGCCAGCGGCGGGATGATCGCGTTGACCCGCGAACCGTCCGGCAACCTGGCGTCCACCATCGGGCTGGCTTCGTCCAGGCGCCGGCCCAACGGCGCCAGCATGCGGCGAATTACCCGGGTGACGTGGTCATCGTTGATGAACCGGGTGTTGGCTCGCTGCAGAACCCCGGCCACTTCCACGAAAACATGCTCCGGGCCATTCACCAGAATATCGTTGACGCTGGTGTCCGCCAGTAACGGCTCCAGCGGGCCGAAGCCGGTAACTTCATCGAGAATATCGCGGACCAGCTGATTCAGGTCCTGGGTGGATAGCGGCACCCGGTTATGGGAAATGTACTGCCCGACATGATTGCGGGTGAATTCGGCCAGGGCATCGCGGGTCGCCTTGCCGACTTCGATGCCCTCTTCATCCAGCCGCTCCACCACCCAGCGGTGGGCGCGCTCCTTGAGCTGCTGGTACTCCTGATCGAAACGACCGGCCACGGCTTAACTCCCCAGCAATCGCGTCAGAAAACCACCGCGTCGCGGCTCATCGTCCTGGCCATCAAGGGATTCCAGCAGGCTGCCCAGCCGGCGGCTGTAGGCGCACCGGGGCGACTGCTCAAGAATCGGCCGACCACTGTTCACCGCCAGCAGGCGGTGACGCCAATCCATCGGCAGGGTGCCCGCCAGCGGCGCGCCGACGGTGTCGCTCAGCTCGTCGGCGTCCGGCGGCACGCCACTGTCGTAACCGTCCACCACCAGCCCGATGTGCCCTTCACGGCCAAGGTGGGAACCCCAGTCGTGGACCAGGGCCCGGGCGGCGTGGGCGTGATCGACCAGCGGGTGGATGCCGACCAGCAAATGGCGGGTGTGCACGCCCAGGGCCCGCACCCAGTACTCGCTCTGCAGTGAGGCCACGTTGATGGTGATGTGATCGAACATCTGCATCAGGCGGTTCAGCGCGATGAACAGGTCCGCGCTGCGGTCACCGTCCAGGGTCTGGCTGCCGATGCCGCCGGAAAGCAGCCGCAGGCCGGGCCGGAACTCTTCCAGCGCCGTGTCGATCAGCGTCTCGTCCAGGGTTTCCGGGTTGGCAAGCAGGTTATCCAGGGTGAACTCGCTGCTGGCGTCGAGATAGAACACCCCGCGCTCACGGGGCTGGGTGTCGATGGCCAGGCAACGCCAGTTGGGCTGGCGCTGATTAATGCCAATGGCAAGATTCTGCGCCAGAAAACGCGTGTCCACCGTGGGGTCGGCGCCGGTCACCAACGTCAGATTATTCACCGAGGAGCGGCTTTCGTCGCCGTAATGCCCGCTGCGCACCAGCTGATGACGGCGCAGCCGGTCGCGGATTTCACCGGCGTCGTTACCGGCCAGGAAGCTGTCCCGGGCGCCGGCGCGCATGCTTTGCAGCAGCAGCTCCTGGTTGGAGCGCGTGCACACCGTGATCACCGTGACCCAGGGCCGGGCGCTGGTCAGCGCGGTGATGATCGCCAGGGATTGATCCATATCCGCTTCATTGATCTCCACCAGCACCACATGGGCGGTGGTAGCCTCCAGCAGACGCAACACCCGGGTGAGGTCGGCGCGGCTGACGAATTCCACGCGGAACGGCTCTTCGATCACCCGGTCCAGCCAGGCTTTGATACCGGGGTCGTCGACCACCGAGAGGACAATATCGTTATCGCTCACCAGCTCACTCCATGACGAATGGGTTGCGAGCCACCACGCGGCTCGGTGGCCATGTCCAGCCATTGCGTGCTGCTTTCCCGGTAGGCACCGCCGGGCAGCGTCACCGGCGGATCGCCCGCCTTGCGGGGGGTCACCAGATGCGGGGTGACCACCATCACCAGCTCCTTGTCGTCCCGGGAAATACGGCTGGAACGGAAGAAAGCACCCAGCACCGGAATATTGCCCAGGCCAGGAATTCGGTCGCTGTTGTTAATCGTGCTGCGGCTCACCAGACCACTGATGATGAAGGTTTCACCGGGGGCCAGGGACACCGTGGTTTCCGCCCGCCGCACTCGCAGCCCCGGCACCGCCACGCCGCCGGTTTCCACCCCGGCGGAGAAATCCAGCTCGCTGACTTCCGGCGCCACCTTGAGAATGATCTGCTCGTCGCTGATCACCGTGGGCGTCAGGCTCAGGCCGACCCCGAATTCCTTGAATTCGATCTGGATGCCATCGGTATTACTCCGGGTGGGGACCGGGAATTCGCCGCCGGAAAGAAACGACGCGCTCTGGCCGCTCAGGCTGGTGAGCGACGGCTCCGCCAGGGTGTAGGCGAAACCACCGCCTTCCAGCGCATTAATGATGGTCAGCGAGTTACTGCCGAAACCGAACAGGTTAAAACCGTCGGAGCTGAGCGGGTTCTGGGCGGCACCCGGGCCCGAAAAGCCCCGGTAACCGGTGCCCGGCGGCGCGATACCCACCGCGGAGTTGCCGTCATCGAACAGGTTGGCGTAATAGATGCCCAGGCTGTTCAATTCCGAGCGGCTCACTTCCAGCACACGGATGTCGGTCTGCACCTGGGTGCCGTAAGGCAGATTGCCGCCCAGGGTGGTGGCCACCGCGACGCTGCTGCGCATCGGACGGCTGTCATTGCGCTGCCAGATGGTGATCTCCGCCGAGCCTTCCTTGAAGGCGGTGACCAGCACTTCCTGGCTGCCGCTGACGGTGAGCTTCGCCACCTCCGGGTTGGAGGTCGCCACCTTGGTGATCGGCGAGGAAAAATTCAGTACTTTCTGGTCACCGGGCGCCATGCGCATGGATTCGTCCATGGCGGCGGCCTGGCCGCCGGCAAACAGCGTCAGCACCAGCAGAAGCCGCGCCCCCAGGCCGAAGCGTTGTTTATCGCACATAGGTGCTCCTTGATTCCGCGCCCTCGAAAACCTGCACGCGCTGGCCCGGAGAAGGCGTCGGCGCGGTGGCCGGCGCGGGCTTTTCACGCTCGGGGAAGAAGTCGTCGAAGTAGAAGGGTTTCTGTTCCGCCTCTTCGGCGGCGGCGAGGGCTTGGTCGCCATCGCCGGCGGGCTCGTCCGTATCGCCGGCCGGCGTGTCGCCGCGCTCGCCGGCCACCACCGCGAGGCGCACCTTGCCTTCGGAGGACGCCAGCATCAGCGCGGACACGCGATCTTCGGGTACCGACAGGACGGCGGTGTTGTTGCGGCGACGGGCGGTTTCTTCCGCGTCGTCGGCGCCGGCGGACAGGGATCCGTAAACCGCCAGCACCGGCACCTCGCGCAGCATCACCAGCGCCACCGGCGCGTCTTTATCGGAACGGCGGAAAGCGGTGACCACATCGACCCGGTCACCGGGCTGCAGCAGCCCCCCGGCGCCCACCACGTCGTCCACGGCGATGGCGATGGCGCGCTGGCCTTCCGGCAGATTGGCGGGCAGGGAGCCGCCGCTTTCGAGATGGTGGTTTGAAAGGAGCTCGCCCGGACGGGCATAGCGGCGCAGCTCACGGCCGAATACGTCTTGTTCGGCGGACAAGGCGTCGCTGATCTGAGTGGGCGAGGTCACCACCGCGAGGTTTTCTTCACTAAGGGCCTCGCCGGCGTTCAGCGGCTGGCGCAGCACCCAGTATTCATAGGACGGCGCCGCCTGTTCCTGGTCCGCCTGCCCGGTGCTTTCCGCTGCTGTGACGGTCACCGGCTCCGGATCCCGGCTCAGCCCCACCAGCGCCAGAACCAGCGCCAGGAAGGCCAGCACCAGGGCCGGCAGCATGTACAAAATCTTTGATCCCATATCCCCTCCGAAACGTCCTTGTTCGACAACTGCTTATGATTCTGTCAAAAGGCGGCACGGGCCTCCGCTTCGAGTGTGTCCGGCAACGGCGGAAACGTCCCCAGCAAACCGAAACTCATCACCGGCACGATGGGGTTTTCCTTGTAGTTGTAGGTCACGCCACAACGGAGCATTTCCACGCCACCGACCGCTTCCACGGCGCAGGACGACGCGCCGTCGTCCAGATTGGAAAGCGGCCCGGGCAGGGTCGCCAGCAGGCCGCTCATGGCCTGGCTGGCACGGTTGACCACCGCGCCTTCCATCTGCTCGCCCTGGAAGGCTGAACGGTCCACGTACAGGGCCGAAGCCACCGCACGGTCGACCACATTCTGCAGCCGGTACTGGCTGAAGAACACAATGCCGTAGATGGCCGAGGCGTAGAGCATCGCGACCACGAAGGGGAACAGCATCAGAAATTCCAATGCCACCGCCCCTTCCTGATCGGGCCAACGTCCTCGTAGCCTTCGCGTCTGGACTGCTTTAGTTAGGATTCTTAGCGGTTGCATCTGAGAACAACTGCTTGAAAGCGGTTTCCAAAGTTCCTTGAACTGTGTCGTTGGTGGCAAGAATACCGACGATGAAGATGATGGCGGCGGCGAGCACGATGTACTCGAGCGCACTGGCGCCACGCTGCTTGTCGGCCTGGGTACGGCCACGGCAGAACAGCCGGGCGGCGAGTTGTTGCGAGACGTTGGTGAAGATAGTCAGTGATTTCATGTGGAGCTCTCCCTTAAACCCAAATTACGATCAGTGACGATTCCTTTCCGACAGTAGATATTTTGTGAGCCACTTCACAAGTACCCACTTTTGCATATCCTTCGCCCAAACCCTTTAAAATCAACAAGTTACGCAAAATGTCGGCGGATGTCCGGTGTTATGAAAGCGATGACCGGTTGTTCTTATTCTTTTGTTACCGCCTTTGTCGTTACGTTTCCACCTTTGCGGCGGCGTAACATCGTTATGCCAGTATGCTTGGTTTGCTACTCGTACAAAAAGACCAACTTTGTACTGTTATGAAATTTATTGTTATTGACGTGATGGAACAATGAAGCATGGCCAGAGTCAGGGCGAACGCACGGACATAAAAAAACCCGGTCTGGCCATCAGCCACACCGGGTTTTCGTTGTCCCTTGCCAGGCAGGACGCTTACTTGATCTTGGCTTCCTTGTAGATCACGTGCTTGCGGATCACGGGATCAAACTTCTTGGTCTCCATCTTTTCCGGATGCAGACGCTTGTTCTTGGCGGTGGTGTAAAAGTGCCCGGTGCCCGCTGAGGAGACCAGACGAATTTTTTCACGAATCGGACCAGATGCCATGATTCAGCTCCTTGGGCTCAGGCGCGCGCGCCGCGGGCGCGGATATCGGCCAGCACGGAGTCGATACCCTTTTTGTCAATGATACGCATCCCTTTGGAGGATACACGCAGGCGCACGAAGCGCTTTTCGCTCTCCACCCAAAAGCGATGGTAGTGGAGATTCGGCTCGAAACGACGCTTGGTCTTGATGTTCGAGTGGGACACGTGGTGGCCCGTTACCGGCCGCTTCCCGGTTACCTGGCAAACTTTGGACATGATCTTGCTCCCGTGATGCAACACAATTGGGGCGGGGCAGCCCCGGAAAAGGCGCGTTTTATACCAAAACCCGGGGCGGGGATCAAGCCATTCCGACATTTACCGGCAAATATCACACCCAGCCGCGGCGGCTGAACGACTCCCAATGACCGTCGCCGATCACCAGATGGTCGAGGATGCGCACGTCCACCAGATCCAACGCGCGTCGCAAACGCTCGGTGACGTCCCGGTCCGCCTGGCTCGGCTCGGCCACCCCGGAGGGGTGGTTGTGGGCCACGATCACACTGGCGGCGTTATATTCCAACGTCCGGCGGACCACTTCCCGGGGGTAGACAGCGGCGCCGTCCACGGTGCCATAGAACATCTTCTCGAAGCCGATCACCCGGTGTTTGTTGTCCAGGAAGAGCACCGCGAACACCTCGCAGGGCTCCCCGCGCAACTCGGCGGTCAACATACGTGCCGCCGGTTCCGGGTTGTCCAGGCTGAACCCCCGGTCCAATTCCGTGGCCAGGTACCTTCGGCCCAGCTCAAGAGCCGCCAGCACCTGAGCGCAGCGGGAATCGACCATGCCCGGCAAGCGCCCCATGCGTTTGGGCGGCAGGTCCAGAAGGCCGCGCAGGCCGCCGCTGCGGTCGAGAATGTCGCGGCCCATGTCGACGGCGGTTCTGCCACGGCTACCGGTACGCAGAAAAATCGCCAGCAACTCCGCGTCGCTCAGCGCGTCGGCGCCCCTGTGCAGCAGCTTTTCCCGGGGCCGTTCCTTTTCCGGCCAGTCACTGATCGCCATACTCACCTCCCTGTGTTTGCTCATACCTTGGTGCTACCCTATGACGCCCCCAGTCTGCACAACCCCCCAGGGTGAGGGCAGACGACATCCACCATGGTTTGTGTCAGCCACAGCCCAAAATACTGTACGGAATGACAGCATGCAGCGACTGGTCAATAAACGGATCCTCCTCGGTGTCACCGGAGGCATTGCCGCCTACAAGAGCGCGGATCTGGTCCGCCGGCTGCAGGACGCCGGCGCCGAAGTACGCGTGGTCATGACGCAGGGCGCCTGCGAGTTCATCACGCCGCTTACCATGCAGGCGCTGTCCGGGCACCCGGTGCACACCGACCTGCTGGACCCGCGCGCCGAGGCCGCCATGGGCCACATCGAGCTGGCCCGCTGGGCGGACCTGGTGCTGATCGCTCCGGCCTCGGCGGATTTCCTCGCCCGCCTGGCCTACGGCCACGGCAACGACCTGCTCGCCACCCTGTGCCTGGCCACCGGCGCCCCGGTGGCGGTCGCCCCGGCCATGAACCAGCAAATGTGGGCGGATCAGGCGACCCAGAAGAACCAGCTGATCCTGCAGGAGAAGGGCATCCATATCTTCGGCCCCGGCGCCGGCAGCCAGGCCTGCGGCGAAGTGGGCCCGGGGCGCATGCAGGACCCGGCGGAGATCATTCGGCAGGCCGCGGAAGTCTTCGACTACGATCTCCTCACCGGCAAACATCTGGTGATCACCGCCGGCCCCACCCGGGAGCCGATCGACCCGGTGCGCTACCTGACCAACAAGAGCTCCGGGAAAATGGGCTTCGCGCTGGCCCAGGCCGCCGCCGAAGCGGGGGCGCGCGTGACCCTGATCGCCGGCCCGGTGGCCCTGGACACCCCCAACCGGGTCAACCGCATCGACGTGGTCCGCGCCGAAGACATGCACGAGGCCAGCCTCAAGGCGGTGGAGGAGGGTTGCGACATCTTTATCGCCACCGCCGCCGTGGCGGATTACCGGCCCACCGTCACCGCCGACCACAAGATCAAGAAATCCACCGAGGAGATCCACCTCACCCTGGTGAAGAACCCGGACATCATCGCCGCCGTGGCCTGCCACGCCAAACGGCCCTTCACCGTGGGCTTCGCGGCGGAAACCCAGGACGTGATTGAATACGCCCAGGGCAAGCTGAAGAGCAAAAAACTGGATATGATCGCCACCAACGACGTGTCCGGCACCAATGTGGGCTTCAACAGCGACAATAACGCCCTCACGGTGATCTGGCCGGGCGGGCACAAGGTGCTGCCGCTCGCCTCCAAGGCGCAGATCGCCAAACAACTGATCGAGCTGATCGCGATCCGCCAGAGCTGAAAACCACTGACCGCTGAGACCATCAATGCAACTGCAATACCGGCTTCTTGATGCCCGCCTGGGCGACCAGTTTCCACTGCCCGCCTACGCCACCGACGGCTCCGCCGGCCTCGACCTGCGCGCCATGGTGGAGGCCCCCCTGACCCTGAACCCCGGCGACACCGAGCTGCTGCCCACCGGGCTGGCCATCCACATCGGCGACGCCGGCTATGCGGGCATGATCCTGCCGCGTTCCGGGCTGGGCCATAAGCACGGTATCGTGTTGGGCAATCTGGTGGGGCTGATCGACTCGGACTACCAGGGCCAGTTGATGGTGTCCTGCTGGAACCGGGGCAACAGCGCTTTCACCATCGAGCCCGGCGAGCGCATCGCGCAGCTGGTGATCGTGCCGGTGATGCAGGTGGCGCTGACGCAGGTGGATGAGTTCGACGACAGTGTCCGCGGCGAGGGCGGCTTCGGCCACAGCGGCCGCCAGTAAGCGCCACGGGCGTCACCGCAACGCCGCGACCACAGAACGGCGACGGGACGGCTAGGGGGAACGGATGGGGAACGAACGCAAGGTTCTGACCAGGCCAGCACTGCTGCTCGCGCTGCTGGGCCTGGTGCTGGTCGGCGCCGGCTCCGGGCTTTGGCACCGGCATCAGCACGACCAGGCACAAACCGCCGCCGCGGATCAGGCCCGGCGCCTGGCCAACACCCTGGCCGGGGAACTCGGCCAGCGGGTGAACCGCCACCGCACCCAGCTGGAGCAGCTCGCCGGACGCCCGGCTTCCCCGGCACCGACCGCCGACCAGCCCCTGACCCCCACCGCCTGGCAGGACGACACCCGCCTGCTGCGCGTACCCGACGGCCACCCCGGTGAGGAACAGCTATCGTTCACGCTGCGCGAACTGCTGCATAACCTGCGCGAACGGGGGGAAGTGGTGGTCTCCAGCAAGGGCGGTGAACAGCCGGCGTTGCTGATGGCATGCACCACACCCGGCGGCGCCATGATCCTGGAACACGACCTGAGACCCTGGCTGCGCAGCCTCGATCAACGCCTGCCCCAAGGCAGCGCCCTGACACTGAGCCAGGGCGACCTGACGCTGATCCGCCGCGGCCAGACCGGGGGCGCCAGCGCCACCGCCAGCGCCCGGGGCGGCCCCTTCAACCTGACCCTGGCGGTGCCCCCCACGCCGCCGTCCTGGCAAAGCCTGCTGTTGCCCGCAGGCATCAGCGCGGCACTGATACTGCTGGTGATCTACGCGGTGTTCGCCCGGCTCGCCCGGCGACAGCCCGCGCCGGCGGCCAGCGCCGTTCGCCGCCCGGACAGCGCGCCCGCGCGTCCAGCGGCGCCGGCGGCGTCGTCCCTGCCACCGGCCCCGGAACCGGAGTCGGAACCTGAAACACCGACCGAACCGGAACCGGGCCCCGCACCGTCGCAAGTTCTGTTCGGCGCCGACGGCATTCGCGCCACCGGTGACGCGCCCCTGGACGGCACCGCCCTGGAGCAGCTCGGCCGGGCGATCGGCAGCGAAGCGGGCGCCGCCGGCCAGCACACCCTGTTCGTGGTCTGCACGGGCGAGGCCGATGCCAAGGCGGCGCTGATCAACGGCCTGGTGGCCAGCGGCCGCCAGGTGGTGGATCTGGGCGAGGCACCGCCGGCAGTGCTCCACTACGCCACCGAAGTCCTGGAAAGCCAGAGCGGCGTCTGTCTTACCGACGACGGCGATCAGCGGGCCCTGGATGTCGTCATCAACGGCGAGCTGCTGCATGGCGACCGGCTGCTCAGGCTGCGCGAGCGACTGCTGGCACGGAATCTGGATGAGGGCAGCGGGGAACGGGAACAGCGCGACATCAACGACCGCTATCTGAACGCCGTGGCGGACGACATTATTCTGGCGCGCCCCATGTCGGTGGCGGTGCAGGGCGCCGACGCAACCGCCGGCCTGGCGCCCCGCCTGTTCGGCGAGCTGGGCTGCAAGGTGGTCACCGTGGAGGGCACCGACGTGGACGCCCTCGCCCGCACGGTGGGCGAGCAAAACCTGAATCTGGGCCTGGCGTTCGACGCCGGCGGCGGCCTCTCCCTGGTCGCCAGCGACGGCCGCTTGATCGCCGCCGACCGGCTGCTGATGCTGCTGGCCCGGGATCTGCTGGAGCGCAATCCGGGCGCCGATGTGCTGTTCAACATGACCGATAACCAGGCCCTGGCCGGCCTGATCCGCCAGCAGGGCGGCCGGCCGGTGATGGACGACGGCGGCCCGGCCCGCCTGCGGGCGCGCATGAAAGAATTGGCCGTGCCCCTGGCGGGAGAGGCGAACGGGCATATATTCTTCGCCGACCGCTGGTACGGATTCAGCGATGCCCTCTACGCCGCCGCCCGACTTTTGGAGGTACTCTCCCTGCAGGCGGGCAACAGCGCCGAGGCGTTCGCCCCTTACACGGATACTTTTTGACCGGTTGGAGAAAGCAGACATGGACACCAAGAGCGCCCAGGAAACCGCCCGCGTTCTGATTGAAGCGCTGCCTTATATTCAGCGCTTCGCCGGCACCACCGTGGTGATCAAATACGGCGGCAACGCCATGGAAAACGACGAGCTGAAAAACAGCTTCGCCCGCGATGTGGTGATGATGAAGCAGGTCGGCATCAACCCGGTGATCGTCCACGGCGGCGGCCCGCAGATCGGCGATCTGCTCAACCGGCTCGGCAAGGAGAGCAAGTTCGTCCAGGGCATGCGCGTCACCGACCGGGAAACCATGGACGTGGTGCAGATGGTGCTCGGCGGCCTGGTCAACAAGGACATCGTCAACCTGATCCAGCATAACGGCGGCCAGGCGGTGGGCCTGACCGGCAAGGACGGCCGCCTGATCAAAGCGCGCAAGATGCTGCTCAAGAACCTGGACGCCGACGACCCGGAGCTGCAGGCTTCGGAAATCATCGATATCGGCCATGTAGGCGAGGTGCAGGGCATCGACACCAAGGTGCTCGACCTGCTCGGCGGCAGCGACTTTATTCCGGTAATCGCGCCGATCGGCGTCGATGAGGACGGCACCAGCTACAACATCAACGCCGACCTGGTGGCCGGCAAGGTGGCGGAAGTGCTGCGCGCCGAAAAGCTGATCCTGCTCACCAACGTGGCCGGCCTCAAGGACAAGGAAGGCCGCGTGCTCACCGGCCTCACGGCGGACCGGGTCAACGCGCTGATCAAGGACGGCACCATCCACGGCGGCATGCTGCCGAAGATCCGCTGCGCCCTGGAAGCGGTGGAGAACGGCGTGCACACCTCGCACATCATCGATGGCCGGGTGGCCCACGCGGTGCTGCTGGAGATTCTTACCGACAAGGGGGTCGGTACTCTGATCAGCAAGCATTGATCAGCAAAAACTAAAAACGCCTAAAACGGGAACAACGCATGACAGAACAGACTCCGTCCAGAAAGGAGCAAATCCTGCAGGCCCTGGCGCACATGCTGGAAGCGGAACCCGGCGGGCGGATCACCACCGCCGGCCTGGCCCGGGAAGTGGGGGTGTCCGAAGCCGCGCTGTATCGGCATTTTCCGAGCAAGGCGAAGATGTTCGAGGGGCTCATCGACTTCATCGAAGAGGCGATCTTCTCACGCATTAACCGCATCACCGGCGAAGGGGACGCGCTCACCCAGGTGGAGCAGATTCTCACGCTGATCCTGGCCTTCACCGAGCGCAACCCGGGCATCACCCGGTTGCTCACCGGCGACGCCCTCACCGGCGAGAACGAGCGCCTGCACCGGCGCATCCAGCAGTTCTACGACCGGGTGGAAAGCCAGCTCAAGCAAGTGGTCCGTGACGCCGAGTTCAAGGAAGGCAAGCGCACCGCGGCCACGCCCACCATCACCGCCAACCTGCTGCTGGCGGTGGTGGAAGGGCGCATCGCCCAGTTCGTCCGTTCCGGTTTCAGGATCCGCCCCGGCCAGGACTGGCCCGAGCAATGGGCGCTGCTCGCCCCCACGGTGTTCCGCGATTAAGAGCCTGCCAGCTCCTCCAACCGCTCAATAATCGGCGCGTACTGCTCGCGCACCGCCTGCTTGTCCTTCTCATAGCCGGCGATTTCCTGGCGCACATGGGCCATGCGGCGCTGATACTCCTCGATGGCCTGGCGGGTGCCCTCCGGCACCGGCCGGCCGGCGCGCTCGGCGCGGGCGGCCAGGCTGACCTCCTGGTCGCGTTTCTCTTCCAGCTGCGCCAGGGTGTTGGTGGCGTAGCTGATGCGCAACTCAAGCGCTTCGATCTGGCGCTCGCGGGCACGCACCGCGTCCTCGGGCCCGGCGTAGAGCCGCTCCAGCTCCTTGTCCCGCTCGGCCTGCCGTTGCGCCTGCTGCTCGGCCGCCATCGCCTGGCGGCGGCGCGCCTGCTCTTCCGGGGGCGCCGGCGGCTCGCGGCGCAGCACGCGGCCGTTATGGTCGAGCACCTGATAGCCGGCGTGGATGGCCTGCTCGTTGAGCGTGGCGCTCACCGCCAGGGTGCCGTCCGGCTTGGTGTAGCGGTACATCACCTCACCGGCGGGCTCATTCTGCTTGGCGGCCGCCGGCGTCAGCACCGGCAGCGCCAACAACGCCAACACCAGCCCCCACGGCAGCCACCTCACGGTTACCCCTCCACGCCGTAGCGCTTGCGATACTGCTTGAGCGCCACGCGGTCGGCGTCGCGCCCTTCCTGCTCTTCCAGCCAGACGATGATGTCCGACATGGAGACAATGCTGCGCACCGGCACGCCCAGGCTCTCCTGCACTTCCTGGATCGCCGACAGCTCGCCGCGACCGCGCTCCTGCCGGTCCACCGCCACGAACACCCCGGCGATGCTCGCCTCGGTGCGCTCGAACAGCTCCGCCACCTCGCGGATCGCGGTGCCGGCGGTGATCACATCGTCGATCACCAGGGCGCGGCCCTCCAGCGGCGCGCCCACCAGCCAGCCGCCTTCGCCGTGGTCCTTGGCTTCCTTGCGGTTGAACGCCCAGGGCAGGTCCCGGCCGTGGTGCTCGGCGAGCGCCACGGACACCGCCGCCACCAGCGGAATGCCCTTGTAGGCCGGGCCGAACAGCATGTCGAACTCAATGCCCGACTCGACGATGGCGTCGGCGTAATAGCGGCCCAGCCGGGCCAGCGCCTCGCCGGTGTAAAAGGTGCCGGCGTTAAAAAAGTACGGGCTGATGCGCCCGGATTTCAGGGTGAACTCCCCGAACTTCAGCGCCTGGCGCTCCTCGGCGAAGCGCAAAAAGTGCTTCTTGTAGTTTTTCATTCTGTTCCCCACCGGGCTTACCAGCCCAGCACCTCCTGCTGCTTGCGGACGATTTCACCAATGCCTTTCTCGGCCAGGCCCAGCAACTGATCGGACTGCTGACGGGTGAACGGCTCGTCGCCCTCGGCGGTGCCCTGAATCTCCACGAAGCCACCATGCTGGGTCATTACCACGTTCATGTCCGTGTCGGCGTTGGAATCTTCGGGATAATCCAGATCCAGCACCGGTTCTCCCTTATAAATCCCCACCGACACCGAGGCAATCAGACCGTTGAGGGGGTCTTCCTTGATGCGCTTGCGCTCCAGCAGGGTGGTGAAGGCGTCCACCAGCGCCACGCAGGCCCCGGAGATCGACGCGGTGCGGGTGCCGCCGTCCGCCTGAATCACATCACAGTCCAGATAGATGGTGTTCTCACCCAGCTTCTTCAGGTCCACGGCGGCGCGCAGGGAGCGCCCGATCAGCCGCTGGATTTCCAGGGTGCGGCCGCCCTGCTTGCCGCGCGCCGCCTCGCGGCCGGAGCGGGTATGGGTGGAGCGGGGCAACATGCCGTACTCGGCGGTGATCCAGCCCTGGCCCTTGCCCTTGAGGAAACGCGGCACGCCGTCCTCCACGGACGCGGTGCACAACACCTTGGTATTGCCGAAGGACACCAGCACGCTGCCTTCAGCGTGCATGGTGAAATCGCGTACGAAGGATACGTCGCGCATCTGGTCGAGCTGGCGGCCGGAAGGGCGCATGAAAACTCCTTGATTCGGGATCGAATGGCCCGCCATTGTAGCGAACCCCCGCCCATCAACGCGAGGCGGGGCGCCGGTGAATGCTTCCAGTCGCTTGACCCGCTACACTAAGCCCCACTTCGCCGCACTCACCCACCACCCCAGGGACGCCCATGATTCGTAGCATGACCGCCTTCGCCCGAGCCGACCGCCACCTCACCGGCGCCAGCCTGGCCTGGGAAATCCGCTCGGTGAACCACCGCTACCTGGAAGTGGGCCCGCGCCTGCCCGAGGGCCTGCGCGCCCTGGAGAACGACGTGCGCGAACGCTGCCGCCAGCGGCTGGGCCGCGGCAAGGTGGACGTCACCCTGCGCTACCAAACCGAAGAAGGCGAAGCGGAACTGGAACTCAACGAAACCCTGGTCAAGCACCTCGCCGAGGCGGCCCGCCGCGTCGACGACCTGGTGCGCCACGCCGGCCAAGTGAACCCGCTGGAAATCCTGCGCTTCCCCGGCGTGCTCTCCACCCGCGAAGTGGACGCCGACACCCTGCACGCGGAAGCCCTGGCCGCTCTCGACGAAGCCCTGGACGCTCTGATCGCCACCCGCGACCGCGAAGGCGAACAACTGGCCCGCATGGTGCGCGAACGCCTGGACGGCGTCGGCGAGCAGGTGGTCCGTATCCGCCAGGCCCTGCCCGCGATCCGCGAGGCCCTGCGCGACCGCCTGCGCCAGCGCGTCCAGGAGGCGGTGGAGAGCCCCGACCCGGAGCGCCTGGAACAGGAGCTGGTGCTGGCCGCCCAGAAAATGGACGTGGACGAAGAACTGGACCGCCTGGAAACCCACGTGGCCGAAGTGCGCCGGGTGGTGGAAAAAGGCGGCCAGGTGGGCCGCCGTCTGGACTTCCTGATGCAGGAACTCAACCGCGAAGCGAACACCCTGGCGTCAAAGTCCGTGGACGCCGAGACCACCGCCGCGGCGGTGGAATTGAAGGTGTTGATCGAGCAAATGAGGGAGCAGGTGCAGAATATCGAGTGATCGCCGGCGGCCCTACGCCGGCAACCGCCGGAACCCCCACACCCCCACCAGCAAACCCACCACGAACAACGCCGGCTCCCACAGCCCCATCACCAGCGCGGCGATGCCCGGGCCGGGACAGTAGCCGGCCAGCCCCCAGCCGATGCCGAACAGGGCCGCGCCGCCGAGCAGGCGGCCATCGATATCGCTGCGGGTGGGCAAATGGAACTGGCCCTCGAACAGCGGCCGGTCCTGTTTGAGGATAAAGCGGAAACTGATCAGGGTAACCAGCACGGCGCCGCCCATGACGAACGCCAGGGTGGGGTCCCAGGTGCCGGTGATGTCCAGGAAGTTGAGCACCTTGGCCGGGTTGGTCATTTGCGAGATGGCCAGGCCGAGACCGAACAGCAGGCCGGCGATCAGTGCGGCGATATTCTTCTTCATGCGCCCACTCCCAGTAAATGCCGGATCACGAACACGGTGAGGATGCCGGTGGCCATGAAGGTGGCCACAGAGGCCAGCGAGCGCGGCGACAGCCGGGCCAGGCCGCAGACGCCGTGGCCGCTGGTGCAGCCGCTGCCCAGCCGGGTGCCGAAACCGACGATCAGACCGGCCACCAGAAATACCGGCCAGGGCATGTCCGACTGGAAGGCCAGGCTGCCGGGCACCAGCCAGAACGCCAGGGCGGCGCCGCCGAGCAGGCCGGCCAGGAACAGCCAGCGCCAGGCTCTGTCGCCGCCGGGCTCCACCGTGGCGCCGGCGACGATGCCGCTGATGCCGGCGATGCGCCCGTTGAGCCACAGCAGCAGCGAGGCGCTGGCGCCGATCAGCAGACCGCCGATCAGGCCAGCCCAGGGGGTGAAGTTCACGATGGTCATACCGGCAGCTCCTCGTCGTGCGCGGTCTGGGAGAACCCTTCCGGGTGGTTCAGGGGCACCTTGATGTAGCGCCGGCCGTTGTCGTCGGCGGGCGGGGTGTGGCCGGCGCGGACGTTGATCTGCACCGAGGGGATAATCAGATCGGGCAGGCCGAGGGTGGCATCGCGCTCGGTACGCAGCTTGACGAAGTCATCCTCGGAGCGGCCGCCGCCGACATGAATATTGTCACGCTTCTGGTCACCCACGGTGGTTTCGTAACGGTAGTCGCGACCGCCGGGCCGGTAGTCGTGCAGCACGAACAGGCGGGTGTCGTCGGGCAGCTCGAACAACCGCTGGATCGACTGATACAGGGTATGGGCGCTGCCGCCGGGAAAGTCGCAGCGGGCGGTGCCGCCGTCGGGCATGAACAGGGTGTCGCCGACGAAGATAGCGTCACCGATCTGATACGTCAGGTGATCCGAGGTGTGCCCGGGCGTGGGGATGGCACGGGCCTCGATATTGCCCACCCGGAAGCTTTCGAAATCCTCGAACAGGTGCTCGAAGGGCGTGCCGTCCGCCTGGAAGCCGCGTTCGAAGCCGTAGACGTCCTTGAAGTGCTTCTGCACCTGGCGAATGCCGACACCGATGCCGGTGGTGCCGCCCAGTTGCCGGTGCACATGGGCGCCGCCGGCCAGGTGGTCGGCGTGGGCATGGGTCTCCAGCACCCACTCCACCTCCAGCCCCTGATCGCGTACGAAACGTATCAGTTCGTCGGCGGTATCAGTGCTGAGCCGTCCGGACTCGGCTTCGTAGTCGAGCACCGAATCGATCACCGCGGCGCGGCGGGTGTCCGGGTCCCAGACCACGTAGGAAAAGGTGGAGGTGGGCTCGTGAAGAAAGGAGCGAACCTGAGGGCGTTGCGCGGCTGCCATGAAAACCTCCTGGGTGACATCGATTTAATTCTTTATAGTCCGCGCCCTTTTATTAGTCAAACCTAATATAGAAAAATTTACATTACATCTTTCTAATGCTATTTTGAGGTCAAATCATTGAAGCGATGCCATGACCGACACACGCCTTAAAAACAGCCCCCCAAAGCCCGACGAAGCGATGGCCGAGCACGCCGCCGACGCCGCCCGCCTGCTCAAGTCGTTGTCCCACGAGAAGCGCCTGCTGATTCTCTGCATGCTGGTGGAGGGCGAGATGACGGTGGGCGAGATCAACGCACGGGTGGCGGGCAGCCAGTCAGTGGTCTCCCAGCACCTGGCGGTACTGCGCCGCGACGATCTGGTACAGACCCGCCGCGACGCCCAGACGATCTATTATTCCCTGCAGGGCACCCGGGCGACCCGCATTATCGAGGTGCTGCACGACCTGTTCTGCGACCGCTGAAACTCCTCGAGATCGTGCGCCAAACACCGAAACCCAGCCCCAACAGAAGGGCCGATAGGGGTATCGACCCGCCCCCGGACCCAGCAACCGGAGCGGAGCCGCCGCTGTTTTTCGCGGGGGCGCCGTCATTGGTGTCATCTTCAGGGGGAACATTAGGGAAGGGCTCGAAGGGGTCTTCATCCGGCACCACCGGTGCTACCGGCGGCGCAAGCCCCGCCGCCAGGAACACATCATCCAGCTGGAGCCAGGCATCATCACCGCCAGGCTGCAATCCGGCAAAGACACGTATAACATCATGGTCACCCGTATTAAACGCTAATTGATATACCGCATAGTCCGCGCTTGCACTTATCGGCGTATCCACCAGCGTAGCCCCGTCCATTCCACGAACCCCCAGAAGAGTCAGCTTGGATCCGGATGTTCTTATCCAGGCGGACAGGTGGTAATCGGTTTTCTTGGCGACGGAGATCTCCTGGTACAGCTCGTTCCATTCGGTGTTACTGTTGCGAACCCAGCCATTGCTCACGCCCTGGTGTTCTAGCTCCAGCCCTCGATCCAGGCCACACTGACCCAGGCACTGCCAACCATTATTATCGGCATTTCCCAGAACGCCTTCCGTCTCGAAGTCACCGTTCACCAACCTATTGCTAGGCTCCGGCGGATTATCGAAGACACGCATTAGTTCTGGTAATTCCTGCCGGAAACTACGAATCCAGTAGCCCGGCGAATGCATGCCGTCACCATAGGGGTGAAACTGGTGGACTATTCCCAGTTGGTTGAGCCGATCATGCATGGCGAAATTCATTCGGTGCACCTCGGCTTCCTGAATCCAGCCCATGAACAGATTGACGGGGTTGTACTCGTTCTGATTGTCAAGAACCCCTCGGTTTCCGTTACCGAAGTAGAAGGAGAGATGCATGCCAGCCAGATTATGCGCTAGGTTGAGGGGGTTATGCGCCTGGCGGGCCTTGGTATCGAGAGGCCAGAGCCCGAAGATCGAGTAAGGCATTCTTGCGTCTATAACCGGTGACACACCGATCCAATTGGAAATTAACTCCCTGCTGGTATCGACCGCACCGGAGAATGCGGCGGCGGCGATGATTTGGTCGGGGTGCCTCGCCGCGTAACTCATCGCGCCATAGCCTCCCATCGAAAGGCCAACCACTGCGCGCCCCTCGCGGCGGGCGTCGGTTGTAAAGGTACTATCTACCCAGGGCACAAGCTCTTCAAAGAAAAAAGTCTCCCACTTCGGGGTGCCGTCTATACCAGGGACGGCCGCATCAGCATACCAGCTCCCTTTTCCCATCGACGGCTGGACGATGATTACGTCACGGTCGCCAACAATTTCCTGCACCCCCCATACCGTCCAGTCTTCATGGGTTCCGCCACCACCATGGAGCAGGTAAATAACCGGATACTCTGAAACAGTATTGGAATATCCGGTAGGCAACATCACCCTTACAGTGGTTGCATCCACAAGGTTATCGGAGACGATATCGAAGTCTATAATTTGTTGGTTTACCCGCTCGCCATCAGACACCTGAAAGGAGTAAAGTGGCGTACAAAAGAAAAGAAAAATAATAACCAAAAAATGGGGCGATCTGATCATCATGGCGCCTCGCAACTGTTGAAAATATGCGTAACGCCAAATCATCGCATTGTTGGAAGGATCAAATCCGGACAGCCAGGGTCACCGGATCCGCCTATCCCTTCGGCAGGCGCGCATAGAAGCCCTGTAACGTCTTCTCGGTGGCCGTTTCCAGCTCGATACCCGCGTTAATCAACAAGCCAGCGACCATTACATAATGGCCAACAAGCATAATTATTTCGATTACTTGCCTCTTGTTATACTTCTGGTTCAGCGCAAGCCAGTTGTCTTCATCAATAGGACGCTGCTGGCACAGCTGATCGCATACCTTCACCAGCAGTCGATCATCCTGGTTCAGGATGTCACCGGACGGTTTCGTGATCTCGATAATTTCATTATCGCTAACACCAACTTTCAGCGCCATTTCCACATGTTGACCCCACTCATAGCGACTTCTGCAGTGCCAAGCCACACGCAGGATCACTTTCTCCCTGTCCGTGGCGGGGAGCCGACCGAAAGGCATCATCTGGGAGGCGAAAATCAGCCATGGCCAGAAAAGCCGACCGTTAATGCCCAACACCGGAAATATATGCGGCAGCTCCGGCCGGCCAAAAAGTCGAGCCACGCCCGACAGACTGCGCAGCAGCAGAGCCCGCTGCCGCCGCGGCGGGGCGGGAATGCGAACGTAATCAGGGCCCGCCCAGCCGCTCTCGGGTCGTAATAGGTCTGCATCTTTCATAAGTTGTGATTTCCTCGCTGGCGATATTCTCCAGGTGTTAAACCAGTCCGCTTCTTGAACCATCGGATAAGGGATTGCCTTGACTGAAAGCCCAACTGAAATGCTGTTACCTCCAGTGGCTGGTGGCTATTAGATATCAAATCAGGCGCCCTCTCCATTCGGATCTCGTCAATTAGGCTCCGGAATTTAGTGTTATGGGCATCCAGTCTCCGGTGCAGAGTACGACCACTAATGCCTAACTGATCCGCCACGTCCTCCAAACCAGGGGGACAGTCAACGAACATGGCACGTGCCAAGCGCATCACAGTGTTCGGCAAGGTCGTGGTTTGTTGCCGCTGTCGCATTAGAGCATCAGCATGTTGTGCGAGCGTGGTCTTAATGCCGAGGTCACTGTGGCTAAGGGGTTGGTCCATTAATTTTCGATCAAAACAGATTCCCGCTTGCGGCTGGTCAAAATAAATCGGGCTTTGGAATAGTTGTTGAAGACGCAACCGTGTCTCTTTATTTTCAGGTGGCGGGTGGGAAAAACCGACCTCAAGGGGAACCATGGGAGTCGGTTGCAGGAGGGTCCGGGCAAGCACTGTAAAGCTACCCAGGACATAGTCGTACGCATGCCTGCGAAACAGAGGGCTGCCCGCCAGGCACTCCCAATCAACGCGGACCCGACCTGGCAGGTAGATCACCTTGCTGTTCCCGAAGCTACTAAGCAGCCCATTATAGCGGACGATCAAATCCAAAACGTCCGCGAAGCGTGTGCAGCTCTGGCTAAGGTAGCCAAGAACCCCAAACGCGGCCGGCTGGGTGCTCTCCGCCATCACCAGCCCGAACGGGTAACCCGGGAATCGCGCGTCGAGCTGTGCCAGGAGTTCTTCGAGCATGGAGATCGGCAGTGTGGCCTCCGCGCCGATCGGCGGGTTCTTCCGCCCCAGCCTGAGCAACCATTGCTCGACATCAAGACCATTGGCCTGTGCGGTGCGGGCGAGATGCTGGAGGTGGGGGGCCGCCACCCAATTATCGTTATCATCCACGGCAATTCTCCTAACGATATCGCCGAGTATGTCACACCTTCGGTCACACAAGACGCTTTGGCGCTTTTGGGCCCTTATTGTGGCGCGATGGGTTACCGATAGCAGCCAGACAGCATGGCATCATGCCCGCCTTAAATAGGAGATCTTCATGAAGTCACTGCGCAATAGGCTCTGCTTGGTTACCGGAGCCGCCAGCGGGATTGGCCGGGCAACGGCGGAGTTGCTCGTAGCCGAAGGCGCCAGGCTGTGCCTGACCGACATCAACCGGCCGTCACTGGACGCTGTGACGCAAGAGCTAACGGAGAAGGGCGGACGGGTATTATTCCATCGGGCGCTTGACGTCTCCGATCCATACGCGGTGCAGGCCTTCGCCGACGATATCCATAAGCAACATGGTTGTGTCGACGTGGTAATGAACATTGCGGGCATCTCGACCTGGGGTACGATCGAGAATCTGGAGCTAACGCATTGGAATCAGATCATCGAGGTCAATTTATTAGGGCCGGTTCATATCATCCACGCGTTTTTGCCACCGGTGATCAAGGCTGGCAGGGGCGGTCACCTGGTCAATGTGTCCTCCGCCGCGGGTCTGTTCGGCTTGCCCTGGCACGCCGCCTATAGTGCCAGCAAGTTCGGCTTGAGAGGCATCAGCGAAGTGCTGCGCTTCGACCTTCGCCAACACGGCATCGGTGTAAGCCTAGTTTGTCCCGGGGCAGTGGACACCGGCTTGGTGAAAACTATCAATGTTGTCGGCGTGGATCGGGATGACCCCGATGTACAGGCCTTGACGCGACGCTTCCAGCGGCACGCCAAAACCCCCGAGCACGCGGCAAAGAAGATTATTGCCGGGGTTAAGAAGAATCGCTACTGGATATTTACGTCCCTTGATATCCGCCTAGGCGTGCTTGCCCAGCGTTTTTGCCCACTGCTCTATGAAGGGGCCATGAAATGGCTGAGCCGCATCGTATTCAAAGTGTATAAAGATACCGATAACGGCTCGCTCAGGTGATGACTCAGGCCGCCAGCGCCGCCGGTCCGAAGAACTCATAGTGAACCCTGTCCATCGGCACGCCGCGCCGGCTTAGCAGCGCGTGGACGTGGCGCAGCATGGGTTCCGGCCCGCACAGATAGTAGTGGGCGCCGTCCACGGTGAGCGCGTCGAGCAGCGCCTCATCGATCAGGCCGTTGCTGTGGTAACCCCGGCCCGGTTCGTCGCCGGCGAGCGGGTCGCTGTAGCGCACATGTACTTGCAGGTTGGGGTGCGCGGCGGCCAGGGCCCGCACTTCCTCGCGGAACGGATGCACCCGGCTGTTCAGCGCGCCCTGGATCAGCGTCACCGGACGGCTGGCCGGCGAGGCCGCCAGGCACTGGTGGAGCATGGAAAGCAACGGCGTGATGCCGACACCGCCTGCGATCAGCACCACCGGCGCGTCCTGCTCGCGGGTATCGAGCACGAATTCCCCGGCCGGCGGCGCCAGCGCCACGCGGTCACCCTCTTTCAGGTTGGCGTGCAGGTGGTTGGAGCAGACCCCGTCCGGGGCACCGTCCACCGGCGCCGCTTCTCGCTTGACGCTGATGCGGTAGTGCGTGTCGCCGGGCGCGTTGGACAGGCTGTAGTTGCGCATCACCAGGCCGGCGCCGGGAACATCCACGCGCACGGTGATGTACTGGCCTGGCTTGTGCGGGTGCAACGGGGCACCGTCGGCGGGGCGCAGGTAGAAGGAGGTGATGTTGTCACTCTCCGGTTCGCGGCGCGCCACCACGAACGACTTGAAGCCCTGCCAGCCGAACCGCTGCTCCTGCTCGTGATAAATGTCCGCCTCACGGCCGATGAAGATGTCCGCCAGAGCACCGTAGGCCGCGGCCCAGGCGTCGATGATGTCGTCGGTGGCGGCGTCGCCGAGCACTTCCTTGATGGAAGCGAGCAGGTTCTCGCCGACGATCGGATAGTGCTCCGGCCGAATCCCCAGCGACACATGCTTCTGCGCGATCAGCTCCACCGCGTCGGTGAGCGCCGCCGGGTTGTCCACGTGTTGGGCGTAGGCACAGATGGCGCCGGCCAGGGCGCGCTGCTGAGACCCGGACCGCTGATGCGCCGGATTGAAGTAGGGGCGCACTTCCGGATTGTGCTCGAACATGCGCTGGTAGAAATGGCGGGTGAGGGTTTCCCCGTGTTCCTGCAGCACCGGCACGGTGGCTTTGATAACGGCGAGTTGATCGGCGGTCAGCATGATTCCAGGTCTCCTGTTTTTCCGGACTTAAAAGAGGCGTTTTACATACCTCTTTTAAACAGGAATACTATATACCTCTTTAAAAGCGGTCAACGACTTTATGCAACTGACGACCCACACCGATTACTCCCTGCGTCTGCTGATCTATCTGGGGCTGTCCCGCGACAAGGCCCCGGCCACGGTGCAGGAAATCGCGCTGAGCTACGGCATCTCGGCGAACCACATCGCCAAGGTGGCGCAGACACTGACGCGGCTGGGCTATGTGAAGAGCCTGCGCGGGCGCGGCGGCGGCCTGGTGCTGGCCGGCGACCCGGAACGGATCTCGGTGGGCGAGGTGGTCAGGCAGACCGAGAATCTGAAGCTGCTCGAATGCTTCGGGGAGAATTCGTCCTGCCCGATCGACCCGGCCTGCACCCTGAAAAAAGTGCTGGGCCGGGCGCAGGAGGCGTTTCTGCAGGTGCTGGACGGCTACACGCTGGCGGAACTGATCACCAACGACACCGAACTGCGGGGCCTGCTGCTCCCCGCCAGTGCCTGACTACAACGGCACCGCCAGCACCGCGAAGGTGTCGCCCATGGCCACCTTGGCGGGGTGACGGCGGCCGATCAGCAGGCCGTCCACCGGGGCGCGGTATTCCGCCGGTTCGGCGCCGGTACGCTCCATGGAATAGACCCGCGCCATCACCGCGCCGGCTTTCACCGGCTCCCCCAGGTTGACCGCGAATTCCAGCAAGCCGGCGTGTTCGCTCTGCAGGTAGTGGGCGCTGTCGGGAATCTCCAGCATACGGGTAGGCGACATTCGCGGCTCGCCGGGCAGAATACCGGCCCAGCGCAACACGTTGTCCACGCCCTGCTCCGCCAGCGCCACGGTCTCCGGCGTGGTGGTGCCGCCGCCGCCCAGCTCGGTGCTGATGAACACCTTGCCCTGGGCCTCCACCACGGTGTCGTAGAGCGCGTCGCCTTCCAGCTCCGCCATCAGCAGGGTGTTGGGGGCGCCGAAGGCGCGCGCGCCCTCCAGGCAGCGGCGCGCCAGGTCGGCGTCCGCCAGCCGGTGGGTGGCGGCGAACGGCAGCAGGTCCAGGGTGCGGCCGCCGGAGTGAATGTCCAGCGCCAGGTCGCACAGCGGCACCAGATAGCGGGTGAAATAGTCGGCGATGCGCTGGGTGAGCGTGCCGGTGGGGCTGCCCGGAAAGGCGCGGTTAAGGTTGCCCTTGTCGAGCGGCGAGGTGCGGGTGCCGTTAAGCACCGCCGGGTGGTTCATCATCGGCACGATGATCACCCGCCCGCGAATGTCCTCGGCGCGCAGACGGCCCGACAGCTTGAGCAGGGCGGTGATGCCTTCGTACTCGTCCCCGTGGTTGCCGCCGGTGAGCAGGGCGGTGGGGCCGTCGCCGTTGCGCACCACCGTGATCGGAATCATCAGGCTGCCCCAGGCGGAGTCGTCGTGGGAGTGCGGCAGCTTGAGAAAACCGTGTTGCACACCGTCGCGGTGGAAATCCACGGTGGCGGTGATCGGGCTGTCCTGCATGGTGTCTCCTTCGGGCTTGGCCATGACGGGCCGCGGACTTCCCCCTATAATGCCCGTTTTCGCGGGCAGTGAGACCCCGGCAGACAGGAACCGCATGCGTATGACCGACAAAGGCACTCTCTATATTGTGTCGGCCCCCTCCGGCGCCGGTAAAACTTCCCTGGTGGCGGCGCTGGTGGAAAAGCTGCCCCGCCTGCGTATCTCCGTATCGCACACCACCCGGCCGCGCCGGGAGGGCGAAGTGGAAGGGGTCAATTACCACTTCACCAGCCGCGAGACCTTCGTGCGCATGGTGGAAGAGGGCCGGTTCCTGGAGCACGCCGAGGTGTTCGGCAACCTGTACGGCACCAGCGCCGATTGGGTGGCGGAGACGCTGCGCGGCGGCGAGGACGTGATTCTCGAGATCGACTGGCAGGGCGCCGCCCAGATCCGCCACCTGCTGCCGGAGGCGGCCAGCATCTTCATCCTGCCGCCGTGCCTGAAGACCCTGGCCCAGCGCCTGCGCACCCGCGCCTCGGACGACGACCACGTGATCGAGAAGCGCCTCGCCGGGGCCCGGGAAGAGATGAGCCACTACGGCGAATTCGACTATCTGGTGGTCAACGACAACTTCGAACGGGCCCTGCACGAGCTGGCCGCCATCGTCGAAGCGCGCCGTCTGACCACCGACCGCCAGGCGGTACGCCAGGCGGCCACGCTCGCCGACTTGTTGTCCGGTACTGAAACCCAGTAGAATCGCGGGCCGCGCGGAACGCCCGAGTCCAGCGACCCGCGCCCCCCGCAATAGGAGATCGACATGGCCCGTGTAACCGTAGAAGACTGCCTGGAAAACCTGGATAACCGCTTTGAGCTGGTTCTGGTATCCAGCCGGCGCGCCCGCCAGCTGCAGACCGGCGGCAAAGAGCCGCGCGTGGCCTGGGAAAACGACAAGCCCACCGTGGTGGCGTTGCGCGAAATCGCCGCGGGGGAAGTGACCTCCGAATCGGTTGAGAACCCGATCGCCGATCAGGGCGCCGATGTGGACGACCTGGCGATGCTGACCCAGTCGTTCGGCGAGTAACGCCAAAGTGACGTGAGGGGCCGCGATGCCGCGCCCCTCGCTCCGCAACACTTCCCTGACAAGCCTTCATAGCGCCCGCCTTTCAGACCGAAAACCCCTGCCTTTTCAAGCGCTCACGGCGATAACGTAGACAAATCACCACGCCAAACCTAAGCTAGGAATTATCGTTCACTTCGATTCGCCCTGGCGGCGTGGCGAGGAATCTTGCCCTCGATCAACAACCTGAAAAAACGGTTACGCAGCTACCTGACGGAAGAGCAAATTTCACAGGTGGTTCGCGCCTACTATTTTGCCGAGAAAGCCCACGAGGGCCAGTACCGGCGAAGCGGGGACCCCTATATCACGCATCCGCTGGCGGTGGCGAACATCCTGGTGGACATGCACATGGACTACGCCTCGCTGATGGCGGCCATGCTGCACGACGTGATCGAGGACACCGGCGTCTCCAAGGAGCAGCTCGCCGAGGCGTTCAGCGAGGAAGTCGCCGAGCTGGTGGACGGGGTCTCCAAGATTGCCCAGATCAAGTTCGAATCGAAAGCGGAGCAGCAGGCCGAGAATCTGCGCAAGATGATGCTGGCCATGACCCGCGACATCCGCGTGATTCTGGTGAAGCTGGCCGACCGCCTGCACAACATGCGCACCCTGCATGTGATGCGCGCCGAGAAGCGCAAGCGCATCGCCACGGAAACCCTGGAAATCTACGCCCCGATCGCGTTCCGGCTGGGCATGTACAACATGCGCGTGGAGTACGAGGATCTCGCCTTCCACAATATCCACCCGATGCGCGCGCGGCTGATCGGCAAGGCGGTGCAATCGGCGCGCGGCAACCGCCGTGAGATTCTCTCCTCGATCAAGACCAGCCTGGAGCGCAGCCTCGAGGAAGAGGGCATCCAAGCCCGGGTGCTGGGCCGGGAAAAGCATCTGTACAGCATCTACCAGAAGATGAAGGAACAGCATAAGCCGTTCGCGGACATCATGGACGTGTTCGGCTTCCGCATCATCGTCGACCGGGTGGACACCTGCTACCGGGTGCTGGGCGCGGTGCACAATCACTTCATTCCGATTCCCGGCCGCTTCAAGGACTACGTGGCGATTCCCAAGGCCAACGGCTATCAGTCGCTGCACACCACGCTGAAGGCGCACTCCGGCATTCCGCTGGAGATTCAGATCCGCACCGAGGAAATGGAAGCGATGGCCAACAACGGCATCGCCGCCCACTGGCTGTACAAGTCCCACGACGAGCCCGGCTCGCCCACCCACACACGGGCCCAGTCCTGGATGAAGCGGCTGCTGGAGATCCAGCAGAAAGCCGGCAACTCCATGGAGTTCATCGAGAACGTGAAGGTGGACCTGTTCCCGGACGAGGCCTACGTGTTCACGCCCAAGGGCGACATCAAGGAACTGCCCGCCGGCGCCACGCCGGTGGACTTCGCCTACGCGGTGCACACCAAGGTGGGCACCCGCTGCGTGGCGGCGCGCATCGACGGCAAGCTGGCGGCGCTGTCCACGCCGCTGGAATCCGGCCAGACGGTGAAGATCATCACCGCCCCCAACGCCACCCCCAACCCGGGCTGGCTGAATTTCGTGGTGACCGGCAAGGCGCGCTCCAACATTCGCCACTTCCTCAAGCAGCAGCGCCGCGAGGACGCCGCCGAGCTGGGCCAGCGGCTGCTGGAGAAAGCGCTGATCCCCTACCAGCTGGATCTGTCGCTGTTATCGGAAAAAACCCTGCAACAGGAACTGAACAACAACCACTACGGCACCGTGGACGAACTGCTCGAGGACATCGGCATGGGCAACCGGCTGGCGCCGCTGGTGGCGCGCAAGCTGGCCGGTGCCCGTGGCGAGAACCGCGACCCGGAGGACGACCGCCTGCCCCTGGCGATTCGCGGCAGCGAAGGGCTGATGGTGACCTACGCCAAATGCTGCTACCCGCTACCCGGCGACACCGTGATCGGCCACCTGAGCGCCGGCAAGGGCATCGTGGTGCACCGCGACACCTGCAAGAATCTGCTCGCGGAAATGCGCGACGCGCCGGAAAAATGCATTCCGCTGAACTGGGACAAGGACGTGGAGCAGGAATTCACCGCCGCGCTGCGCATCGAGCTGGTCAACAAACGCGGCGTGCTGGCGACCCTGGCCAACGTGGTCTCCGAGCTGGGCTCCAACATCGACACCATCGACATGGCCGGCAAAGACCCCACCCTGTCGATCATCAACGTCACCCTCACCGTGAAACACCGGGTCCACCTGGCGCGCATCATCAAGCGGTTGCGCACCGTGGACAATGTTGTGAGGATTCACCGCATCAGTGCCTGAAGGAAACAGCAGCATGTCCAATCGTTCCGTGATCAAAACCGACCGGGCGCCCGCCGCCATCGGTCCGTACTCCCAGGCCATCAAGGCCGGCTCCACCGTCTACCTGTCCGGCCAGATCCCGCTGGACCCGGCCACCATGGAACTGGTCGGCGGCGGCATGGACGCCCAGGTACGGCGTGTCTTCGATAACCTCAGCGCGGTCTGTGACGCGGCCGGGGGCGCCCTGCACGACATCGTCAAACTGAACATCTTTCTCACCGACCTGAGCCATTTCAATCTGGTCAACGAGATCATGAAAGAATACTTCCAGGAGCCCTACCCGGCCCGTGCCGCCATCGGCGTGGCCGCCCTGCCCAAGGGCGCCGAGGTGGAAATGGACGCGGTGATGGATATCGCCTGACCGGCGCCGCGCACCAAAACGACGCCAGAGGGCGCCCCACCGGCGCCCTTTTTTTGTGCCTGGAACGGTACGGATCGTCCCGCAACGGACGCTTTCATCACCTGATCTTCACTCTCCCAACGCCTTTTACAATTAAAAATACCCCTATAAAAACAATTACTTTTACATCAATTAAGTAAACTCAAATGCCTTCCCGCAAGGCCGGTGGCACTCAACTTGCCTGAGTACGCCCGTCCTGATTGGACACTTGCCGCCTTACCTTCAAGGGGAAAACATTATGAGCAGCACCTTTCGTTCTCTGCCCGGAAACGGGCTGGGTCTGGTCTTCCTGTCGGCCTTTCTGTTCCTTGCCGGCTGCGGAGGCGACTCTTCATCCTCCTACGTGGAAGACACACCCGACGCCAAGACCACCCCGGACGCCGTAAGCACCGGCGTGGCAGCGGACCCCTCCACCGCCGGTCCGTTCACCGTCGCCGAAGAGGAATACAACTTCGGCCGCATGACCGTCATGGACAACAAAAACGGGGACAGCTACGACACCGACATCCACGGCTACATCCAGTACCCCGAGGGTCAGACCGGCCCCTTCCCGGTGGTGCTTTTCCTGCACGGCCGCCACGGCACCTGCTACGACGGCTGGGGGATCGACGACGACGATTGCGCCAACCCGATCCCCAGCTACCGGGGTTACGAATACATCTCCCGCAATCTGGCCAGCCACGGCTACGCGGTGATTTCCGTGGACGCCAACGACATCAACGATAACGACAGCGGCCCAAGCAACGGCGACACCGGGGCACTCGCCCGGTCCATGCTGGTGGTGCGTCACCTGGACGAATTCCGCACCATCAACGCCTCCGGCGGCAACAGCCTGGACATGCTGACCGGCAAACTGGACATGAGCGAAATCGGCATCATGGGCCATTCCCGCGGCGGTGAAGGCGTGAATCAGACCGTGATCTACAACCGCAACCAGCCCGAGCCGCACAACATCACCGCGGTGTTCTCGCTGGCGCCCACCGACTACAACACCCAGACGGTCAGCAACGTCACCTTCCTGGCCCTGGCCGGCTACTGCGACGGCGATGTGGAAGATCTGATGGGCAACTTCGCCTACGACACCAGCCGCTACGCCGTGGATAACGACCCCTATCCCAAGTTCCAGCTGATTCCCATGGGCGCCAACCACAACTACTACAACACGGTCTGGACCACCGACACCCGCCCCGACGACTGGACCATTCTCGACAGCGACGGCGACGACCCCTGGTGCGGCGAGAACGCCGCCGGTAACGGCCGCGACACGCCGGAAGTGCAGCAGGCCCAGGGCCTGTTCTTCATCGCCTCGTTCTTCCGCTACTTCATCGGCGGCGAACAGGAATTCGGCGCCTACTGGAACGGCCAGACCTCGGTGCCCGGCAACACCTGCCCGGACGGCACCGGCCCCTGCGACGACCGCTATCTGCTGAGCATCCACGCCCCGGCGGCGGACCGCCTGGTGATCGACGACACCCTGGACCCGGCCAGCCTGACCACCAACAACCTGGGCGGCGCGGTGCGCTTCGACGGCTTCTCCTCGTTCGGCATCTGCCAGACCAACGGCCGGCCCGGCGAGGGCTGCGACGTGGCCACCCCCACCTTCAATATCGCCGAGCAGCTTTTCATGGCCTGGGACACCGCGGCCACCTACCGCTCCGAATTGCTGGGCGTGAACGCTGTCGACTACCAGGTGCTGTCGGTGCGCGTGGGCGTGTCCCACGGCGACGCCGACAACACCGCCGGCCAGGACTTCCAGGTGATCCTCGAGGACATGGACGGCAACCGCGTGTCCGCCCTGGCCAGCGACTACACCGAAAGCCTGTTCTACCCGCCGGGCCGGGAATTCTACGACGAGACCAACCACGGTTCGCAGAAGACCACGCTCAACGCCGTGGACATTCCGCTGACCGCGTTCGAAGGCGTCGATTTCACCAACCTCAACGCCATCGAGCTGGCCTTCGACCAGACCCCCGCCGGCACCGTCCAGGTCACCGACCTGGTGCTCCAGCGCGTGGATTTCTAACCCTGATGGTTTGGGCTGGGCCCCGTGGGAGCGGGCCCAGCCCGCGAAAGGGTGGCTTTCAGCCACCCGGCAAGCGCCCACAAGGCGCCTTCACGACCACCTCTCAAATCCCCCTCAGCCGCCCTTTCCTCGTATTGACAGTCTTTTATAGCCGGGCGGATATTAACCGCTGCTTTCTTTTAGAAAGCTATTTCGCATAGCGAAACACCAACAAGAAAAGACCCACTATTCCAATAAAACAGGGAGAGCAGCAATGAGCACCCATTTCACAATACCCAGGATCGGGCTTCTGGCCGGCCTGCTGAGCGCCGGGTTGCTGGCCGGCTGCGGCGGCGACAGCAGCAGCTCCGGCGTCGCCGAGCCATCGCAACCGGCGCGCGTCCAGGACACCCGCACCTTCATCGCCAGCGAAACGCAGGCCGCCGACTTCGACGAAGAGGGTGGCGTAACCGGCCACGACGACGCCCAGCAGTGGTCCGGCATCCGCCCCAACGGCGCCAGCTACCGCATCGAGGTTCCGGCCATCTGGAACGGCCGCCTGGTGATGTACGCCCACGGCTACCGGGGCGAGGGTTCCGAACTCACCGTCGGCAACCCCAGCATTCGCCAGTGGCTGCTGGATAACGGCTACGCCTGGGCCGCCTCCAGCTACTCCACGAACTTCTACGACGTGCGCACCGGCGTCGAGGACACCAACGAACTGGCGCTGGCGTTCACCGACATCACCGGCCTCGCCGACCCGGACCGCCTCTACATTATCGGCCACTCCATGGGCGGCCATGTCACCGCCGCCGCCATCGAGGACGAGACCCTGGCCACCGCCAACAACCCGGTGCAGTACCACGGCGCCGTGCCCATGTGCGGCGTAGTGGGTGACACCTTCGAGTTTGAATATCTCACCCAGGCGACCATGGCGGCGCAGCACTTCGCGCATATGAAGAACCCTGACGCACCGCCGCTTACCGGTATTCCGGCCACCAACTTCGATGCCAACGCCATCAACGCAGTAATCTGGGCAGTGCCGCCTATCCCGCCGTCACCGCCGGCGAATCCTGGCTCCCTCGGCATCCCCACCGCTGAGGGGGAGCAATTCCAGGCGCTGATGCGAAATCTCTCCGGCGGCGAACGCCCGGTGGCCGACATCGGTTTCACCACCTACTACTGGCACGTGGTGATGGGCACCGGCGGCCGCGATGGCACCGTTAACGGCATTCTGGCCCGGGACCTGACCGGCAACGCCGGCGTCACCTACCAGTTCGACAACTTCCCGCCGCTTAGCACCGAGGAACAGGCCTTCAACGACACCATTCTGCGCGTGGAGAGTAATCCGTCCGCCAACGGCCTGCGCAACGACGGTCTGCGCTGGATTCCGGTGATCAACGGGGAATTCAACATTCCGGTGGTCAGCCTGCAAGGGCTGGGTGACTTTTACGTGCCCTTCCGCCACGGCCAGATCTACCGCGAGCGGGCCGAGGCCAACGGCAACGACACCTGGCTGGTGCAGCGGGCGATCCGCTCACCGGGCCACTGCGACTACACCCCGGAGGAACAGATCAACGCCTTCGAGGACATGGTGGCCTGGGAGCAGGGCGGCCCTAAACCGGCCGGCGACGACTTCCTCGATCCGGCCACGGTGGCCGCCGACGACTTCGGCTGCCAGTTCACCACCACCGACCGTTCCGGCGTGCCGGCTTGCACCACACCCCCGTAAGGGCTTTCCGACGCCGTAAACGACAACGCCCCGCATTCGCGGGGCGTTTTCTTTGCAGCGGAGCGACGGCGCACGCTCAGTCCAGCGCCAGCTCCGAGTCGAGGATCGCCTCAAAGCCTTCCGGCAGCACGTCGGCCCAGGCGTTCAGGCCGTTGCGCAGGCCTTCCAGGGTTGGCGCCACCAGGTTGGCGTGGCCCACCTTGCGGCCCGGACGCACGCTCTTGCCGTACCAGTGCACCACGCCCGGGTGCTGCAGCCAGGCCTGGTCAAAGGGCGTGCCGATCAGGTTCACCATGGCGCTGGGGCCGTGCACGTTGAGCGAGTGCAGCGGTACGCCGGCCAGGGCGTGCACGTGCAGATCGAACTGCGACCAGTCGGCGCCCTCGTGGGTCCAGTGGCCGGAGTTGTGCACCCGGGGCGCGATCTCGTTGACCAGCAGGCGGCCGTCTTCCTCGAAGAACTCCACCGCCATGACGCCGGCGTAATCCAGCTTTTCCATGATTCGCCGCAGGATGTTCTCCGCCTCCGGCTGCAGCGCGGCGCTGGCGTTGGCCGGCGCCAGGCTCAGGCGCAGGATGCCGTCCACGTGCCAGTTGCGGGTGAGCGGGTAGAACAGGGTCTCGCCGGCCGGGTTGCGGGCGCCGACGATGGACAGCTCGCGACGGAACGGAATCTTCTTCTCGACGATGGCGCGCCCGGCCAGCTCCTCCGCCGGCACCGCGGACAGGTCGCCGCCGTCGCCGACGATCCAGGTGCCGCGGCCGTCGTAGCCGCCGCTGCGCGCCTTCACCACCACCCCGCCGAACTCGGCGGCGGCGTCCGCCAGATCCTCTACCCGGTCCAGGTTGCGCCAGGGGGCGGTGGCGATGCCCAATTCATCGAGCATTGATTTCTGCGTGTAGCGGTCCGGGATCACCGCCAGGGCGCCGCGCGCCACGCAGCGGTCACTGGCCGCCAGCCGCGCGGACAGACCGCTGTCGGGGAACGCCTCGCGCTCCACGGTGACCACCGGGTAGCGCTCCAGGCACTCTTCCCAGGTGATCGGCACCGCCAGATCGGAGGTGCCGGGCAGCAGCAGGGCGCGCTCCGGGTCGTAACGGTCCACCACCAGGCCCAGGCGGGCGGCGGCCTCCGCCATCATCAGGCCGAGCTGGCCACCGCCGAGTACCAGTACACGATTCATGCCGCGCTTACCCCTGACCCAGTTCCGCGTCCGCCAGCACCTGATCGGCGCGGGCCGCTTTCCAGTCGGCGATCCGTTTCTGCAGGGCCGGGTCGTCGCTGCCCAGCATCTGCGCCGCCAGCAGGCCGGCGTTGTAGGCGCCGGCGGAACCGATGGCCAAGGTGCCCACGGCCACGCCCTTGGGCATCTGCACGATCGACAGCAGGCTGTCCAGGCCGGACAACGAGCGGCTCTGCACCGGCACGCCCAGCACCGGAAGCGGCGTCATGGCGGCGATCATGCCGGGCAGGTGGGCGGCGCCGCCGGCGCCGGCGATGATCACCTTGTAACCCTGATCCGCCGCGCTCTTGGCGAAGTCGTACATGCGTTGCGGGGTACGGTGGGCGGACACCACCTCCGCCTTCCAGCTCACGCCGAACTGGGTGAGGGCGTCGCAAGCCTCTTTCATGGTCTCCCAGTCGGACTGGGACCCCATTACAACCGCTACCGATACCGTCATTGCTTCACTCCCGTGCGGAGGCCACTTTCAAGGGCGCACACTCTACCGATTCCACCGCCCGGCACAAGGGGACCAACGGCCTGGAGCCGCCGGAAGCCGGGCGAAGGCGCCAACAATACCGCAGCCGGGCGGCGAGGCCCAGTGCCGGTGAATCCGTCCCCTTATAAGCCCCCGGCATGAACAAGGGGTGATTATCAGCAATCGTTCTCATAGGGATTTGCCCACCGGCGGCACCGTTTGTGATGCTGAATTCCGGCGCCGGCAAGGATTCGCGGCGCCGGCCGAAAGGCATTTGCAGCAAAGCAGTCGCAATAGAAGGAGTTATGGCTATGAATGTACAGGACGTAATGAGCGAATCCCCCCGCACCCTGAATACCGATGCCAGCGTGGAAGACGCCGCCAAAATGATGCGCGACCTCCATGTGGGCGTGCTGCCGATCGCGGAGCACGACCGCCTGGTGGGCATCACCACCGACCGGGACCTGGTGATCCGCGCCCTGTCGGAAAGCAAAGGCCCGGACACGCCGGTGAAGGATTGCATGACCGGTCTGGTGCTGTACTGCTTCCAGGACGACGACGTCGCCGACGTGGCCGCCAACATGCAGGAGCAGCAGGTGCAGCGTTTGATCGTGCTGGACGACCGGGACAGCAAAAGCCTGGTGGGCGTGATCTCGCTGTCCGACATCGCCAGCAAAGGCAAGGACGACGAGCGCATCCAGTCCGCGGTGTCCTCCTGCAGCACCCAGTACCAGCGCGTGGCCTGACCACGCCGACACCTCCTCGACACAGGCCGGGCCCTCGCCCGGCTTTTTTGTGCTTGGCCATTCGCCTTGTGGGAGCGGGCCCGGCCCGCGAAAGGGTGGCTTTTAGCCACCCGGCGGGATCCCAGAGACTTTTCAAACGGCGGAATAAACAGCCTCTCTGGGATCCTGCGGGGCAACCTTTGCCGGGAGCTTCGCTCCCTTTCGCGGGCTGGGCCCGCTCCTACAAGAGCGTGGCGTAGCCCGCGCGGAAGTCGGGGTAGCGGAGGGTGTAGCCGCCGTCGGCGATAAAGCGGCTGTAGACGCGCTTGCCGCTTGGCTTGGCCTCCGGCACCGGCAGCGACAGGCCCTGCTGCCGCGCCAGCCACTGGTACACGTCCAGGTTGCTGGCCGGGCTGTTGTCGGTGCCCACCACCAGCGGCGGCACCGTCTCGCCGGACAGCCAACGCCCCACCAGATTGCCCAGCAGGCCGACGCAGTCATCGCGGTGGATGCGGTTGCTCCATTTCGCTTCCGGCAGCGGCTCCTCGTCGCGCGCCATCCGCGCCACCTTGGTCAGCAAGCGGTTGCGGCCGGGGCCGTAAATGCCGCTGAACCGCACCACCGTGGTCAGGCCGCGGGTGCTGATCTCCTGCTCGGCGGCCAGCACCACCTTGCCGTTATAGCGGGTCGGCGCCGGCGGTGTGGTCTCGTCCACGTCGCCTTCCAGGTCACCGAACACGGCGCTGCTGGAGACGAACAGAATCGGCGGCAGGGGCTGCTGTTCGGCCAGCGCGTCGAGCAGATTGAGCGGCGCGCGCACATAGGCTTTCAGGTACCCTTCCTCGGAGTACTCACTGGGGGTCATGATGATCACCAGCATGTCGACCCGGTCCGGCGGCAGCAGGTGGGCGCCGTCGAGCAGGTCCTGGCTGTACAGGTCCACGCCGCTGGGGGCGTCGCTGCCCCGGCGTATGCCGCTGACGCGGTGGCCGGCGGCCAGCAGGTTTTCCGCCAGGCCGCGGCCCAGGTCGCCAAGACCGGCAATTAGAATATGGCTCATAGTCTTTGAGTCCGGCACAATGGCCTATCATCGAAAAAAGTTTTTACGCTTATGACACTAACAGAACTACGCTATCTGGTCGCACTGGCCCGGGAACGTCATTTCGGCCACGCCGCCCAGGTCTGCAACGTCAGCCAGCCGACGCTGAGCGCGGCGATCAAAAAGCTGGAAGAGCAGCTCGGCATGCCATTGTTCGAACGGCGCCCCCGGGAGGTGGTGGTCACCCCCCAGGCGGAGCCGATCATCGCCCAGGCCCAGCGGGTGCTGGAGCAGGCCGACCTGCTCGAGCAGATGGCCATGAGCCAGCGCGATCAGCTGGGCTCGCCGCTGCGGGTGGGCGCCATCTTCACCGTGGCGCCGTACCTGTTCCCCACCATGATACCGCGGGTGCGGGCGGAAGCGCCGGACATGCCGCTGTTCATCGAAGAAAACTACACCCATGTGCTGCGTGGCAAGCTCGACCGTGGCGAGCTGGACGCCATCATCGTGGCGCTGCCGTTCTCCGGCGGCGGCCTGGTGCGCGCGCAGATGTACGAGGAGTCCTTCTCGGTGCTGCTGCCCGGCGACCACCCCTGGACCAAGCAGAAGCAAATCCAGCCGGAACAGATGCTCGACGAGACCCTGCTGCTGCTCGGCGAAGGCCACTGCTTCCGCGACCAGGTGCTGGAGCTGTGCCCGGCGATCGATTCCGAGCGCCAGCGCAACCTGGTACAGATCGAAGGCGGCTCGCTGGAAACCCTGCGCCACATGGTCGCCTCCGGTCTCGGCATCACCGTGTTGCCCAACTCCGCGCTCTACCAGCACGGCTACGACAAGAGTACCTTCGCGGTGCGTCCGTTCGCGGCGCCGGTGCCGTCACGCACCATCGCCCTGGTGTGGCGCGACAGCTTCCCGCGCCCCAAGGCCATCGAAGTGCTGCGCCACGCGGTGCCCCGCGAGGGCCTCGCCGCCTGATATGAGCCCGCCCGCCGCCCTGGAGACGATCGACATTACCCGTCTTAAGGGTGTCGGCCCCCGGGCGGCGGAACGGCTGGCCCGGCTCGGGCTGGCGACCCTGGAAGATGTGCTCTTCCATCTGCCGTTCCGCTACGAAGACCGCACCCGCATCACCCCCATCGGCAGCCTGCGCCCGGAACAGGGCGTGGTGATCGAAGGCGAGGTGATGGCCGCCGACGTGGTGTTCGGCAAACGCCGCTCGCTGCTGTGCAAGGTGGCCGACGGCACCGGCCTGGTGGCGCTGCGCTTTTATCACTTCAGCGCGGCGCAGAAGAACGCGCTGGAAAAAGGCCGCCGCATCCGCGTCTACGGCGAGCCCCGCCCCGGCGCCGCCGGCCTGGAGTTCTACCATCCGGAATACCAGTCCGGCCCGGATATCCCACCGCTGGAAAAAGCCCTGACTCCGGTCTACCCGACCACCGAAGGGGTCAGCCAGAAGCTGCTGCGCAATCTCGCCGCCCAGGGCCTGCAGTGGCTACAGACCCATGCGCCGGAAGAGTTGATCCCCCGGCAGTTGCTGGATCAGAGCGGCCTGCCCGGCCTGGCCCAGGCCCTCACCAAGCTGCATCACCCGCAACCGGACGACCCGGTGGACCTGCTGCTGGACGGCAATCACCCGGCGGTGAAGCGCCTGGTGATGGAAGAGATGGTCGCCCACCAACTTGGCATGCTGGCCAAACGGGCCGGCCAGAAGGCGCTGTCGGCGCCGGTGCTGAGCGGCGAGGCGCTCACCGGCAAGCTGCTCAAGGCGCTGCCGTTCCAGCTCACCGGCGCCCAGCAAAGGGTGATCGGGGAGATCCGCGCCGACCTGGCCCGCCAGCACCCGATGCTGCGCCTGATCCAGGGGGACGTGGGCTCCGGCAAAACCCTGGTGGCCGCCGCCGCCGCCCTGGTGGCGATCGAATCCGGCTACCAGGTGGCGTTGATGGCGCCCACGGAACTGCTCGCCGAGCAGCACCTGGCCAATTTCCGCCACTGGCTGGCGCCGCTGGGCATCGACGTGCACTGGCTGGCCGGCAGCGTCGGCGCCAAGGCGCGCCGGGAGACGCTGGCGGCCCTGGCCGAAGGCCACGGCGCCCTGGTGGTGGGGACCCACGCCCTGTTCCAGGACGCGGTGGTGTTCCAGCGCCTGGGGCTGATCATCATCGACGAGCAGCACCGTTTCGGCGTGCAGCAGCGGCTGGCACTGCGCGAAAAAGGCCGCTTCGGCAATCAGGTGCCGCACCAGCTCACCCTCACCGCCACGCCGATTCCGCGCACCCTGGCGATGAGCGTGTACGGTGACCTGGACACCTCGGTGATCGACGAAATGCCGCCCGGCCGCAAGCCGATCCAGACCCTGGCGCTGCCCACCTCGCGCCGCGACGACGTGGTGGCGCGCATCCGCGCCGCCTGCCAGGAAGGCACCCAGGCCTATTGGGTGTGCACCCTGATCGAGGAATCCGACGAGCTGCAGGCCCAGGCCGCTGAAGCCACCTTCGAAACCCTGCAGGAGGCGCTGCCCGAACTCACCGTGGAACTGGTGCACGGGCGCATGAAGGCCAAGGAAAAAGCCGAGCGGATGGCCCGTTTTTCCAGCGGCGAAGCGCAGCTGCTGGTGGCGACCACCGTGATTGAGGTGGGCGTGGACGTGCCCAACGCCACCCTGATGGTGATGGAAAACGCGGAACGGCTGGGGCTGGCGCAGCTGCACCAGCTGCGCGGGCGCGTGGGACGGGGCGGCGAGCAGAGCTACTGCCTGCTGCTCTACCAGACGCCGTTGTCGTTCACCGCCAAGAAGCGCCTGGCGGTGATGCGCGACACCAGCGACGGCTTCGTGATCGCCGAGGAAGACCTGAAATTACGCGGCCCCGGCGAGTGGCTCGGCACCCGCCAGACCGGCGACCTGGCGTTCCGCATCGCCGACCTGGTACGCGACGAGGCGCTGATGGCGCCCGCCCGCGAGGTGGCCTCCGCCTTGCTGGCTCAATACCCCGACCGGGTGGAGCGGCTGCTGCGCCGCTGGTTGCGCGGCGGCGAGCATTTCGCCGATGTCTGACTTGTGGGAGCGGGCCGGGCCCGCTCCCACAGGGCATTGTCAGACTATTCGGTGTCGGGATTCGGGGCGGTCAGGTCGCGCCAGGCCTGCTTGGTGGACTGCCAGGCGCTACCGAAGCGGCGCTTGGCTTCTTCCCAGTTGTCGTCACTGGCGGCCTGCAGTTCCTGATATTCAGCCTGCAGTTCCTCGCGCTCGTCCTTCAACTCGCTGAGGGTTTCCTGCTTTTCCAGGCGCGCTTCCTGGGACAGGTTCTGCCAGCCCCGATCGATCTCTTTCTGGGCTTCGTCGATTTCCTCATCCAGGTTGGCCAGCGCCCGGCGGGCCATCTCCACCGCTTCGTTCTTCTGCTCCACGGAGAAGTTCTTGAAGGCCTCCCAGGTGTCACGCATCTGCGCGGAGACGTTTTCCTGATCCGGCTGCTTGATGTTGGGCGTTCCCTCGGTGGTGCTCTGTGCCCAGCTGGTGGCGGTGGTGACCATCATCAGGGTCGCCGCCAGAAGCAATGACTGTCGCATCGTTATTCGCTCCATGATTTTTTCGAGTTACCCGTGTACATGGAGGCAGTATTGCCGCTGGCAAGGCGCAGCGGGGAAAAATTGTGCAAAACAGGGCGTCAGCTCTGAAAACAGGGCGTCAGCTCTGAAAACAGGGCGTCAGCTCTGAAAACCGGGCGTCAGCGCTGCCGGAAGCGGTCCGGGCTGACGCCGTACCAGCGCTTGAAGGCCTTGCTGAAATTGCTGGCGTCGGAGAACCCCAGCTGGTCGGCCACCTCCGCCACCGAGCGCTCGCTGCTGCGCAGCAGGGCGGCGGCCCGCTCGGCGCTGTGCTCCTCGATCAGACGGCGGTAGCCGCTGCCGGCTTCGGCCAGATGGCGGCGCAGCGAGCGCTCACTCAGGTTCACCGCCGCGGCCAGCTCGCCCAGGGTGGGCGGCCCGCCGGGGCGCACCCGCAGCAGGCCGCGCAGGGTCTGGACCAGCGGCGGCGAGCGGTCGAGCTCCGCCAGCGCCTGCTCGGCCAGTTGCTGGTGCTGCCGGGAGAGGCCGTCGTCGCCCAGGGGCAGGGGCGTGTGCAGCCGCGCCCGGTCGTGCCAGACCACGTCGGCGTCGGCGCCGAACACCACCTGTCGGCACAGCCTGGCCTGCCAGGGGCGCGGATCCGCCGGCTCGGAACGGCGCAGCGCCACTTCGGTGACCGCGCCGGCCGGCGCCACCCGGAGCAGGTGCTGGACATGGGCGGCGATAAAGGCGTCCAGGGCGCAGGGGTGCACCGGCGTGCCGTCCAGCGGCCGGATCGCCAGGCCCTCGGCGCCGGGCCGGTGCACCCGGGACACCGTGACGCTGTTGGACACCAGCGCCTGAAAGCGCACCGCGAAGTCGATCACGTGGTCCAGGCTGGGGGCGGTCTGCACCAGCAGGCCGAGTATCCGCAGGTGCATGGGCTGCGCCGCCAGGCCCACGTACAGGCCGATGGCCGGGTCGCCGCTGAGCCGCTCCGCGGCGGCCCACAGCCGGCCCATCGCCGCCACGGTCACCCGGCCACCGGGGTTGGCGGCCAGCCAGGCGCGCTCCAGGCCCGCTTCACGCAGCGCCAGGTCGCCGTCCAGGCCACGGCGCGCCAGGGTGTCGAGCACGGCCAGCGGCCAGGCGGCCACGGTGGTGGCGGTGAACGGCGCCATGGTCAGCGGCCACCAGCCGGTGGCCGCTTGCCACCTTGGTGGCCCGGCCCGGCGGCGCTAGCCTGCCTGGCACTCTCAGAATAAGGACAAGATTCCATGCGATACCCGGTTCTGTTTTTTGTTATGGCGGTCGGCGCGGCCGCCCTGGCCGCCTGCGGCGACAGCTCCGCCCCCGAACCTCGGGCCACCCCGGCCCCCGACGCGCTGCGCGAACACAGTAAGCTGTTCGAGAAAGAGGTGGTGGAAGTCACCGACGGCGTTCACGTGGCGGTGGGCTTCGGCCTCGCCAATTCCATTATGCTGGAAGGCGACGACGGCATCATTATCGTCGACACCATGGAAACGGTGGCGGAAGGGGAAGCGGTGCTGGCCGCCTTCCGCGAGATCACCGACAAGCCGATCGCGGCGATCATCTACACCCACAACCACGCCGACCATGTGTTCGGCGCGCGGGCCTTCGCCGCCCCCGGCGAGGTGCCGGTGTACGCCCACCAGAGCACCGGCTATTACATCAACCGGGTGGTGAATCAGATCCGGCCGATCATCACCACGCGCTCCATGCGCATGTTCGGCCACCATCTGCCCGAGGGCGAGCGCATCAACGACGGCATCGGCCCCCATCTGGGCGTCAGCGAAGAGAGCACGCTGTTCGCCCTGCCGCCGGACCGCACCGTGGATGAGCGCCTGGAAACCACCATCGCCGGCATCAAGCTGGAACTGGTGCACGCCCCCGGCGAGACTGAGGACCAGCTGTTCGTATGGCTGCCGGAGAAGAAGGTGGTGCTCAGCGGCGACAACATCTATCAGACCTTCCCCAACCTCTACACCATCCGCGGCACCTATTACCGGGACGTGCAGAAGTGGGCCGCCAGCCTGGACAAGATCCGCGCCCTGGACGCCGAGTTCCTGGTGCCCAGTCACACCCGTCCGCTGAGCGGCCGCGAGCGCATCCACGACACCCTCACCGATTACCGCGACGCGATCCAGTACGTGCACGACCAGACCCTGCGCCACATGAACAAGGGCCTGACCCCCGATCAGATCGTCGAGCGCGTGCAGCTGCCGCCGCATCTGGCGGAAAGCCCCTGGCTGCAGGAGTTCTACGGCAAGGTGAGCTGGTCGGTGCGCTCGGTGTTCGACGGCTACCTGGGCTGGTTCGACGGTAACCCCAGCACCCTGCAGCCGCTGCCCGGCGAGCAGCAGGCGCGCCACATGGCCGAGCTGGCCGGCGGCGAGCAGGCCCTGGCGGACAAGGCCCGCGCCGCCCTGGAGCAGGGCGACGCCCAGTGGGCGCTCAGCCTCAGCGACCACCTGCGCGCGCTGCGCCCGGACGATGACGCGGTCAATCAGCTGCGCGCCGAAGCCCTGCGCCGGCTGGGCGAGGTGGAAGCCAACCCCAACGCCCGCAACTACTACTTCACCGCCGCCCGGGAAGAAGCGGACGGTCTGAACCCCGGCTTCCGCACCGAGCCACCGGAAGGCTTTCTCGACACCCTGCCGATCGACAACTTCCTGGCCGCCATGCCGGCCTTCCTGAAGGCGGAAGACACCCTCGATGTGCACGAGAAGCTCGGCTTCCAGTTCGCCGACAGCGACCGCCGCTTCACCCTGGAAATCCGCCGGGGCGTGGCCCAGGTGCGCCCGGGCCTGGCGGAAGACACCGTGGCGGTACTGCACACCCGCGAACCGGTCTGGAAGGCGATCGCCGCCGGCAACCGCAGCGCGGTGACCGCCCTGGCCGGCGACGACCTGGATATCGACGGCGACAAGATCGCCGCCCTGCGCCTGCTCGGCTATTTCGAAAAAGTGGACTGAAAACGGTTTCGGCACGGCTTCCCGGGTTGCCCGGTAACGGGCAATCAGGGCATGCTCGGTGGCTGTCCACGACGGACCCGCCACTCACTCAGGAAGCTGTCATGCCGGAACGCCGCTGCAACGTATTATCCCCCTGGTTACGAGCCGGCGCGCTGGCCGCGCTGCTGGCCCTGAGCGCCTGTGACAACGGCCCGGAGCAACCCGAAGGCGAGAAGCAGCCGGCTCCGGCCGATAACGGCGCCGCGCAGCAGAGCGAGCCGCCGGCAACGACGGCGCCCGAGGGCAAGCTGGAAACCCGCCAGGAAACCCTGCGCCGCCGCGCCGACAACTGCAGCGGCGACGACTGCGCCAAAGTGGCCGTGGACCTGGAGCTCTACGAAGGCCACCCGGAGCTGAACCAGGCGGTGCGCCGCCGCATGATCCGGCAGCTGGGCGGTAACGGCGAGGACCAGGGGGCCCCGCCGAAAACCCTGGAAGAGGCCGCCGACCGCTTTCTCACCACCGCCGCCGGGATTCCCGGCGACGGTGCCCGGGGCTGGGAGCTCAGCGGTGAAAGCCGCCAGCTGGGCCGCTGGAAGGACCTGCTGACGGTGGCCATCGACAGCTACGAATTCACCGGCGGCGCCCATGGCCTGCCGGTGACACGCTGGCTGAACTGGGATCTGGCCGCACACCGCCCGGTGTCCCTGGGTCAGGTAATTAATCCGGGCCAGGAAGACGCCTTCGAAGCGGCCGCGCGCCGCGCCCACGAACGCTGGCTGGAAAAGGAAGTGGATTCCGACGAGGACTTCCGCCAGGCCTGGCCGTTCCAAGAGAGCAGCGACTTCCGGCTCACCCGCAAGGGCCTGGTGCTGCATTACGACGTCTATTCCATCGCCCCCTATGTGATGGGCCAGCCCACCCTGACGCTGCCGTGGAAAGACCTGGAAGGGGTGATCCGCGAAGAATACCGGCCGGACGGCGGCCAGTAGCCCTCAGCCCTGGTCGCGGGATTCCCGGCACAGTTGCAGCCAGCGCTCCACCCCCGGGCTGCGGTACTTTTGCCGGTGCAGCACGAAATAGAACTCGCGGCTGAAATCCCGGTGCGGCACCGCCAGGGGCACCAGCGACCCGCGCCGGAAGGCCTCGCGCAGTGACACCCGCGACAGGCAGCTGATGCCCAGGCCGGTTTCCACCGCCCGCTTGATCGCCTCGGTGTGCTCCAGTTCCAGCAGCAGGTTAAGATCCGGCAGGATGCCGTGCATGCCGCGCTCGAAGGTCTGCCGCGTGCCGGAACCGGACTCGCGGACGATCCAGGTGGCGGCTTTCAAATCATGGTCGTCCAGGCGCGGCTTGCCGGCCAGGGGGTGGTCCGGGGCACAGAACACCACCAGCTCGTCCTCGCGCCAGGGCAGCAGCTCCAGGTCGCGGTGGTTCATTTCCCCCTCGATCAGCCCCAGATCCAGATCAAACCCCAGCACCCGGTCGACGATGGCGCGGGTGTTGGCCACCTCCAGTTGCACCCGGGCGCCGGGCTGTTCGGCCATATAACGGGCCATAATACTCACCGCCAGGTAGTTGCCGATGGTCAGGGTCGCCCCCACATTAAGCTGCCCCAGCTCCTGATGGGCCAGCAGCCCGGCCTCCAGATCACGGGCCTGGCCCAGCAGGGCCTCGGCCCGGGGCCACAGCTGGCGGCCCAGCTCGTTGAGGCGCAGGCGCTTGCCGGCGCGCTCGAACAGCTTGATCTCGAACTGCGACTCAAGCTCCTTGAGCGCCCCGGAGGCGGCGGACTGGGACATGCTGAGGTGATCCGCGGCGCGGCTGACGTTTTCGAAGTGGGCGGTGGCGAGGAACACCTCGAGCTGGCGGAGGGTGTAGCGCATAGCGGCCTCATCGGTATAATCGATATCAAATATCGGAATAACCCATTTTACCGATATCTCCCGGGTGATTATATTCTCACCAACTGGATATTTCGGAATAAAAGCGTATTAGCATATGTCAAATTTGAATACTGAAACCGTCACCAGCGTTCGCCACTGGAATGAAACCCTGTTCAGTTTCACCACCAGTCGCGATCCCGGCTTCCGCTTCAAGAACGGTCATTTCACCATGATCGGCCTGGAGCAGGATGGCGGCCGCCCGCTGCTGCGCGCTTATTCCATCGCCAGCGCCAACTATGAGGAAGAGCTGGAGTTCTTCAGCATCAAGGTGCCGGACGGCCCGCTCACCTCGCGGCTGCAGAAAATTCAGCCCGGCGACAAGATCTATGTGAGCCGCAAGCCCACCGGCACCCTGGTGGCGGACCATCTGCTGCCCGGCAAACGCCTGTGGCTGCTGTCCACCGGCACCGGCCTGGCGCCGTTCCTGAGCATCATCAAGGATCCGGAGATCTACGAGCAGTTCGATCAGGTGATCCTCACCCACGGGGTGCGCTACACCTCGGAGCTGGCTTACCGCGACGTGATCGAGAACGAGCTGCCGGACAACGAATTCTTCGGCGATATTATCCGCAACCAGTTGCTCTATTATCCGACAGTGACCCGCGAGCCGTACCGCAACAAGGGCCGGCTCACCGATCTGATGACCAGCGGCAAGCTGTTCGACGATCTGGAGCTGCCCAAGCCCAATCTGGAAGAAGACCGTTTCATGCTGTGCGGCAGCCCCGCCATGCTGAAGGACTTCACCAACATTCTGGATGACTGGGGCTTCCGCGAATCCCGTGGCGGTCACATGCACGAGTACGTGATCGAGCGCGCCTTCGTCGAGAAATAACCGGACGCGGCGCGCCGGCCTTGAGAGCGGCCCGACAATAAAAAACCCGGCGAAGGCCGGGTTTTTTATTGCCTCGGGTTGTCAGCAAAACGGGCTCACGCCTTGGCGCGTTCAGCGTCACGCAGTGCTTTTATCTTGTCGTGGTTGTCCTTCACACCCAGGTACTGCTTTTCCACCACGGCACGCACCGTCTCCGGCAGCTCTTCATCGAGCGCTTTCTGGTAGTTGTGCTTGGCCACATCCTCACCGCGTTCGCATTCGTTGAGCACGGTTTCGTCGGTGCGGTCCATCAGCTTCGCTTTCAGATCCACCCAGCGGCGGTGCAGCGTGCCGGCCACGCTGGTGCTGTCTTCCGGATCGCCGCCCTGGGCGCGCACCAGTTCTTGCAGCTCCTGGGCCGCCGTGGCGCAGCTCTGGGCGCGGTCTCTGCAAATCTGTTGCAGTTCGGGTTTTTCCATTTGTTCGGCGCAAGTGCGAAAACCTTCTTCGCCGTCCCGGCAGGTTTCAATCAAGGCGTTAAGTACTTTGGTTACCTTATCGTCGGACATGAGAGAACTCCTTTCTCATCGGTTTCGCTCACCATGAGAATCACGGTGGGAAAATCATAGTGCGCCCTGCGGGGCGGACTTGCCGACCCCCAATCACACCGCTTTACCTTCTTTTGCATCGGGTGGGAATCGGCCGCCGCGGAACTGTGACCGCCGGCCGGGACAATCACCGCCGACAACGCTAACGTGGCCGCCTTTGATTATCAGGGGGCCGCATGCCGCAATATCTGAGCACCATCATCAACCTTCTGCCCGTTGTTATACCGGCCATTGTCGGCCTGGTGCTGGGCATCGTCTTCAGAAGCCGGGCGCGCAAAGCGTCCCTGCTGGTGATACTCGCCAGCGTGGTGTTACTGCTTCAGGCCGTGTTCCAGGTGGTGACCAATCATTTTCTGGTGCCACTCAGCGGCAACGGGCTACTTTCCTGGGAAGCCTATTCGATGATTGTGTCGGCGGGTTATTTCGTGTTCGGCGCGACCACTCTGGGGCTGCTGCTGGCCGCCGCTTTCGTTGAGCGCGACCCCTACCGGCCGGCGGTGCCGGCCGCCGAAGCGACACGGACCGGGGAAGCGGTGCAGCCGCATCGCGGCACCCTGGTACTGACGCTGGGCCTGATCAGCATGCTGCTGTTCTCGCCGCTGGGGGTGGTCGCCTGGGTATTGGGGGTGCTGGAGCTAAAAGCCATGGATCGGGGCGAGCGTGACCCCGGCGGGAGGGGCACCGCCATCGCGGGCATGATTTTCGGCATCATCGCCACCGTGATGATGGTGGTGTTCCTGGTCGCCGCCGCGGTGTTCGTCTACGCCTACTTGAGCTCACCGGGCTGGCGTTACTGATACCTAACGCCGGGGCTTTAGCGTCACCGTCTGCTCATTGGCGTCGGTGGCGTCCGCCGCCGCGGGTGGCTGGTCCAGGTCGCGGACCAGCCCGCAGGCGACACACTCCATCCAGGTACTGTCGTCGTCACTGCAACGCTGGATACGGTCCATGGCGCCGCAGCCGGGGCAGGTCGCCCCGGCGATGAACTGACGTTTAACCATAATCGGCTAACCTTCGATGCCGCTGTGGCGAAGCAACGGCTCGACACTGGGTTCGCGGCCGCGGAAATCCACGAACAGTTCCATCGGCTCGCGGCTGCCGCCACGGGCGAGGATCTTGTCGCGGAAATCGCGACCGGTGGCTTCGTTGAACGGGCCTTCCTCCTCGAAGCGGGCATAGGCGTCACAGGAGAGCACTTCCGCCCACTTGTAGCTGTAGTAACCGGCCGCGTAGCCGCCGGCGAAGATGTGCCCGAAACCGTTCTGGAAGCGGTTGAAGGCCGGCGGCTTGATCACCGACACCTGCTCGCGCACTTCATCCAGCACCTGCTGGATATTCAGGCCTTCGCGGTACTCCGCGTGCAGGCGCATGTCGAACAGTGAGAATTCCAGTTGGCGCATCATGCCCATGGCGCTCTGGAAGTTCTTGGCGGCGAGCATCTTGTCCAGGGTTTCCCGGGGCAGCGGTTCGCCGGTTTCGTAGTGGCCGGAAATCAGTGCCAGGCCCTCTTCGGTCCAGCACCAGTTTTCCAGGAACTGGCTGGGCAGTTCCACCGCGTCCCAGGCCACGCCGTTAATACCGGAGATGCCGGCCACTTCCTGCTCGGTGAGCATGTGGTGCAACCCATGGCCGAACTCGTGGAACAGGGTGACCACTTCGTCGTGGGTGAGCAGGCCGGGCTTGCCGCCGGCCGGCGGCGCGAAGTTGCAGGTCAGGTAGGCGACCGGGGTCTGCAGTTCGCCGTCCAGACGGCGGCGGCGCACCCGGGCGTCGTCCATCCAGGCCCCGCCGCGCTTGCCGTTGCGTGCGTACATATCGAGGTAGAAAGCGGCGCGCACGCTGCCGTCGTCGTCCACCAGTTCAAAGAAGCGCACGTCCGGGTGCCAGGTGTCCACGTCGTCACGCTGGCGGAAGCGGATGCCGAACAGCTTGCCGACCACCTGGAACATGCCGTCGATCACTTTCTCCGCCGGGAACCAGGGGCGCAGCGCTTCGTCGGAAAGGTCGTAGCGGGCTTCGCGCAGACGCTCGCTCCAGTAGCCCAGGTCCCAGGGCTGCAGATCGTCGGCGCCCTGCTCGGCGGCGAACGCCTTCAAGGCCGCCACTTCCCGTTCCGCCTGGGGTTTGGCGCGGCGGGCCAGGTCGTCGAGAAAGCCGATCACCTCATCCACGTCGCGGGCCATTTTGGTGGCCAGGGATTTGTCCGCGTAGTTGGCGAAACCGAGCAGGTTAGCCTGCTCGTGGCGCAGCTTGAGGATCTCGTCCATCACCGCGCCGTTGTCGTATTCACCGGCCTGCGGGCCCTGGTCGGAGGCGCGGGTGGTGAAGGCCCGGTACATCTCTTCGCGCAGGGCGCGGTTCTCGGCGTGGCTCATCACCGCGAAGAACACCGGGAAGTCGAGGGTCAGCAGCCAGCCCTGCTCAAGCCCCTCGGCGCGGGCCCGGTCGGCGGTGCCGGCCAGGGCGGTGTCCGGCAGCCCGGCCAGTTCCGCTTCATCGGTAACGTGCTTCTTCCAGGCCTGGGTGGCGTCCAGCAGGTTGTTCTCGAAGCGGGTGGTCAGCTCCGACAGCCGCTTGGCGTTCTCCATGTATTGCGCCTTCTGCGCTTCGGGCAGGGCCACGCCGGAGAGGCGGAAGTCGCGCAGCGTGTTGTCGATGTCTTTCTGCTGGGCCGGTGTCAGGGTGTTGAATTCGTCGCTGTCGCGCAGCGCCTGGTAGGCGGCGAACAGCTCGCTGTTCTGGCCCACTTCGGTGCTGTACTCGCTGATCAGCGGCAGGCAGGCGTTGTACGCTTCGCGCAGTGCTTCGTCCTGGGCCACGGCATTCAGATGCCCCACCGGGCCGAACGCCTTTTCCAGGCGCTCGTCTTCCTCGGCCAGGGTCAATTCCAGAGCCCGGTAGCTGAAGTCACCGTCGGCCAGCACCTTGCGGATGCGCTCGCGGCCCGCTTCCACCAACTGTTCCACCGCCGGTTTCACATGCTCCGGGCGGATTTCGGAGAAGGGCGGCAGGTCCGGGTAATCAATCAGCGGGTTGTGACTCATGGTGCCTCTCGTTATAACGGGTCTGATTCGTCTTGATGAATGGGTGTGAGATGGGGATTCGAAGCTTCCAGAACAAGGTGCCAAGCCAGGGTGAACGGGTTTTCGTCGACCCGGCCTCCACCGTAATCGGCGAGGTGGCCCTCGGCGACGACAGCTCCGTATGGCCCGGCGCCGTGGTGCGCGGCGACATGCACCGCATCGTTATCGGCGCCCGTACCAGTGTGCAGGATAACGCCGTGCTGCACATCACCCACGACTCCGCCTTCAACCCCGGCGGCTTCCCGCTGACCCTGGGCGACGACGTCACCGTGGGCCATCAGGCGATGCTGCACGGCTGCACCATCGGCGACCGGGTGATGATCGGCATGCAGACCATGATCATGGACGGCGCGGTGGTGGAAAGTGACGTGATGCTGGCCGCCGGCAGCCTGGTCAGCCCCGGCAAACGGCTGGCCTCCGGCTGGCTGTACCGGGGCCGGCCGGCGCGGGCCGTGCGCGAGCTCACCGCCAAGGAAATCGAGTTCCTGCCCTATGTGGCCGGCAACTATGTGAAGCTGAAGGACCAGTACCTGGACGAGGCTTAGATGGCCCACATAAAGGACATGTTGCCGAAGCTCAGCGGGTCGTTGTTATCCCGCACCGGCGAGGTGGAGGTCTGCACCGTCATGGTGAAGCTGAATTCGCCGGAGCGCACCCCGAAGCCGGTGATCACCGCGCCGACGGCGTCGCGGGCCTCGATGTTATAGCGGCCGGCGTTCTCTTCCAGGTAGGAATAGCCCACGTACTGACCGCTCAAACCGAAGAACACTTCCCAGCCGAACCCCGGGTTATCAAACAGGCCCACCAGCGAGCCGGCGGTGCCGAGGCCGGCGTAGTCGGGAATGAAGTTGCCGGGCAGGTTGCGGCCGAAGCGGATAAAGCCGCCGACCTGGGCGCCGCCGTCGAAGTTGTTGGCGTCGATGCCCCAGGCGGCGCCCAGTTCGGTCTGGTAGCCGGCGTCGTTGGTGGTACGGAACAGACGGTGCGCATGCAGGAAATAAACGCCGCCGATGCCGTCGTGACCGAGCTGGTCGTCCCAGCCCTGGGGCTCGTTGGCGCCGACCACCTTATGCACGAACTTCTGCGACTGCTCGGCACCGGAATCCGGCCCGACGATGCCGGCGCGCACGCCGTAGCCGAACAGGTTCTTCTTGTCCCAGCTGAACAGACCCAGTTCCAGGTTGGAATAACCCACATAGGGCAGGTCGTTGTAATCCGGCGTCGTCCGTTTGATGTCGGACGGCGTGATCATGATCTGCTGCAGGCTCACGGTGAGCGCGTGCCGCTCATCGGAGGCCGACACCCCCGGCAGCGGGTCCAGCGCCCGGGCCACGCCACAGGTCAGGCCGCCGTTGGCCTGGCAATCCGACTGACCGTCACCGACCCAGCTGAAACGGACGCCGTTGGTGTAGTTTTTGTCCTGGCCCAGGAAAGCGTCGTTATCCCAGGAAAAACCGAAGGTGTTGGCCTGAACCAGACCACAGACAAGACTCGCGGCAAGCAATACCACCAAGCGTGGCAAAAACATGAGTTTTCCTCAGCGCATAAAAGACAAAAAGGCCAGCCCAGGCAGGGGCGGCAATTGGCGAATATTTCAGCGGGTTTCGGCCAGCACCGCCAGCCGCAACGCGACAAAGTTTGTAAAATGGCGCCTGGGGTCACTCAGGCGCCGCGCAGCCCGGCCAGCACCGGCGCGGTATCCGGGCGCCAGCCGCGCCACACCTGGAAGGCTTCCGCCGCCTGCTCCACCAGCATGCCCAGACCGTCGCACACCGCCGCCACCTCATGGCGTTGCGCCCAGCGCATGAACGGGGTGGGCTGGGCGCCGTACACCATGTCGTAGGCCACCGACCCCGGCGCCACCAGGGCCGGATCAAGCGCCGGCATGTCGCCGTGCAGCCCGGCGGAGATCGCATTGATCAGCACGTCGAACGGTTGTTGCAGCTGGTCCAGGGCGGCGGCGTGCATCGGCACGCCCTGGCCGGCGAAGCGCTCCACCAGCGCTTCCGCGCGGCCCAGGGTGCGGTTGGCGATTACCACCTCCGCCGGGCCCTGGGCCAGCAGCGGGCCGAGCACGCCGCGCACCGCGCCACCGGCGCCGAGCACCAGCACCCGGCGGCCCGCCAGGGCCCAGCCCTGGTTGCCGCGCAGGTCGGCCACCAGGCCGGCGCCGTCGGTGTTGTCGCCGTGCAGGGCGCCGTCGACCCGCCACAGGGTGTTCACGGCGCCGGCCTGGCGGGCCCGCTCGGTGAGCCGCTCGCACAGGTCGAAGGCCTGCTCCTTGAACGGCACGGTGACGTTGGCGCCGCGTCCGCCGGCGTCGAAGAACGCCGCCACCGCCGCCGGGAAGCCGTCCACCGGCGCTTCGATGCGCTCATAGACCAGGTCCTCGCCGCGCTGGGCGGCGAAGGCGTGGTGGATGTCCGGCGAACGGCTGTGGCTCACCGGATTGCCGAATACCGCGTAACGGTCGCTCATAGCCACTCCCGGTGGATCAGGAATTTCTCATGCAGCTCGGCTTCCGGCGAACCGGGCTCCGGCCGCCAGTCGTAGTCCCAGCGCACCAGCGGCGGCAGCGACATCAGGATCGACTCGGTGCGGCCGCCGGACTGCAGGCCGAACAGGGTGCCCCGGTCGTAGACCAGGTTGAATTCCACATAGCGGCCGCGGCGATAGAGCTGGAAGTCGCGCTCGCGCTGGCCATAGGGCAGCGCCTTGCGGCGCGCCATGATCGGCCGGTAGGCGCCGATAAAGCCGTCGCCGATGCTGCGCATCAGCGCGAAGCTGTGCTCGAAGTCGAGGCGGTTGAAGTCATCGAAGAACAGCCCGCCCACGCCGCGCGGCTCGTCGCGGTGCTTGATATAGAAGTAGTCGTCGCACCAGCGCTTGAACTCCCCGTAGAGGTCGTCGCCGAAGGGCGCGCAGGCGTCCCGGGCGGCCCGGTGCCAGGCCACCGCGTCTTCCTCGAAGCCGTAAAAGGGGGTCAGGTCGAAGCCGCCGCCGAACCACCACACCGGCGCTTCGCCTTCTTTTTCCGCGACGAAGAAGCGCACATTGGCGTGGCTGGTGGGCACATAGGGGTTGTGCGGGTGAATCACCAGCGACACGCCCATGGCCTGGAACGAACGCCCGGCCAGCTCCGGCCGGTGGGCGGTGGCGGAGGGCGGCATCCGTTCGCCGAACACATGGGAGAAATTGACCCCGCCTTTTTCGATCACCGCGCCTTCGGTGAGCACGCGGCTGCGGCCACCGCCGCCTTCCGCCCGGTCCCAGGCGTCTTCCTCGAAGCGGCCCTGGCCGTCCTCGCTCTCCAGTTCCGCGCAGATGCGGTCCTGCAGATCGAGCAGATAGTCCTTCACCGCCTGGGGGGATACGTCATTCATGTCAGTCTCGCAGGGTACGGCCGCTTTGCAGATCAATGATGGTGGACGGCTTGCCGCGCGGGTCGCAATCGCCGGTGACGATAAAATCCAGATCGCCACCCAGCGCCTTGCCGACCTGGAACCGGTTGCGCCCGGGCGGCCGCCCGGCCCGGTTGGCGCTGGTGGACACGATCGGCGTGCCCACCGCCGCCGCCAGCGCCCGCGCCAGCGGGTGGGCGCTGACCCGCACCGCCACCTTGGGGTGGACGCCGCGAATCCACGCCGGCACCCGCTCGGTGGCATCCAGCAGGTAGGTCACCGGCGCCGGCCAGGCCTGGCGCAGCCGTTCCCGCTGGGCGTCGTCCAGGTGCACCAGGCCGTCGAGCTGGTCCAGGTCCGAGGCGACCAGAATCAGGCCTTTCTCCACCGGCCGCTGTTTGATCGCCAGCAGCCGCCGCACCGCGTCCTCATCAAAGGGGTCGCAGCCCAGGCCGTAGACGGTCTCGGTGGGGTAGGCGATCACTCCGCCGGCGCGAATAATGTGCGCGGCACTGAGCAGATGCTGGCCGGACGCCGTTGTTTGCGGGGTCATCACCGTTCCTCGTGTGGTTACTGGCCGCGAAGGTACCCAAGCCCGGACGGTCAGGCAAGCCCGCGATGGCGGCTGTAGCCGCCGGCGACCCGCTTGATCCTGCCTTCCAGCTCCAGGTCGGCGAGCTGTTCCGCCAGTTCGGTCATCGGCAGGCCGCTGCGGCTGGCGAGATCGTCCAGGCCGTTGATGCCGGTGGTGAAGTGCGCCAGCAGACCCTGGGTGTCGTCCGGGCGGCGGGCCGCCGACAGCGCCGGGCTGTCCTCCAGGGTGCGGCGGAAGTCGCCGAAGGCGTGCAGCACATCGTCGACGCTCTCCAGCCAGTTGGCGCCGTCGCGCAGCAGCCGGTGGCAGCCCTTGCTGAGCGGGTTGTGCAGCGAGCCGGGAATGGCGAACACCTCGCGGCCCTGCTCGGCGGCGGTGCGGGCGGTGATCAGCGAGCCGCTGCGCAGCGCCGCTTCCACCACGATGGTGCCGAAGCTGAGGCCGCTGATAATCCGGTTACGCGCCGGAAAGTACTCCCTGCGCGGCTGGCTGCCGGGGGCGAACTCGGTGACCAGAACACCGCCCCCTTCGATGATCTGCTGCGCCAGCTTGCGGTGGTGGGGCGGGTAGATCCGGTCCGGGCCGTTGCCGAGCACCGCCACGGTGGTGCCACCGGCGGCCAGGGCGCCCCGGTGGGCGGCGGCGTCCACGCCCAGCGCCAGGCCACTGGTGATGGCGAAGCCGGCGGCGGCCAGCGAGCGGGCAAAGCGGAAGGCGTTGTCGGTGCCGTCGGCGGAGGCCGCGCGGGCGCCCACCATGGCCAGCTGCGGGCCGGCGAGCACCGCCGGGTCACCGCGTACCGCCAGCACCCCCGGCGCGTCCGGCAGGTCCGCCAGCAGCGGCGGGTAGTCGTCGTCACCCAGGGCCAGCCAGCGCCAGCCGAGCCCCGACAGGGCCGTCAGAGGGCCGTGCAGGTCCTCCGGGTGCCGCAGCCGCCGATCCGGCAAGCGGTTTTTATTGGGCAGCCAGGACCGGAAGCGGTCCAGCGGGGTATCGTCGGGGGCGTGTTCACGCAATATCCGGCCGAGGAGGGCCGAGTAGGGTGAAAAGGCGGCGCACAGCACCAGCCGTTTGAGTTGGGCATCCATCGCGCACCTCCCTGTGCGCCGTGCTAGACGGTTTTCAGAATCGAATCAGTAGCTGCCTTCCGGGCTCTCCACGATGTCCTGCATGTAGATCGGCCGGGTGGACTCCATGATCAGGCCGTAGCTGACCTTTTCATGGACCCGGAACAGCACCAGGGTGCCGGCCTTGGTGCGCGGCAGACGCACCATTTCATCCTGCTGGCGGTCGCGCACCAGCTCGCCCTGCTGGAAGATTTCCAGCACATGGCCGGGTTCCATGCCCTCGCGCTCGCCCTTGTTGATCACCACCACGTCGTTGCGCGCCACACTGTTGATGCGGTCGAAGAAACGAATGATGTTGCCGGTGATTTTCTCGTCGGGGGCATGGGGGTAAAGCACCGCGCGCACTTCCCGGTCCGGCTGCTGGAACAGGCGGTCGTCCACGCGCACGTCCTCGGAGGAGCGGATCACTTCCAGGGTGGTCATGTCCTCTTCCTGATCGCGGACGCTGGCCAGGCCGATGCGGCGGGCTTCGTAGCCGAGCACTTCCTGGGTCTGCGGGTCCACGTATTCCTCGCCCACCCGGTAGATGCCGTAGCGGCGCTGCAGGTCGGCGAAGCGGTCTTCCGGGTCGCGGGCGTAGACGGTGTCGCCCATGCCGAACACCACCCGGCGGTCCTGTCCGCCGATCAGGTAGGGGGCGGCGAGAATCTCGTCGCGGTCCATCACCAGGGCGTCCTTCAGGTAGCTCTGGATGGCGCTCATGGGAATCGCGGGGATGGCGCTGTCGCGGTCCACTTCACGGACGCGGGGGGTCAGCTTGACGGTGCCGTCGGAGAGTTTGGTGCGCTTCACGTTATCCCGGTTAACCGCCAGGCGCGGCTCGCCATCCTGCCAGAATAGGCGGATTTCATCGCCGGGATAGATCAAATGCGGGTTGTCGATATCCGGGTTGTCGTGCCAGAGTTCCGGCCACTGCCAGGGGTTCTCGAGAAAACGACCGCTGATGTCCCAAAGGGTGTCGCCCTTTTTGACGTAATACACATTAGGATGGTCGTCTCGTAGCGCGATGGTGTCGGCCATGACGGCGGACGTCACCACCAGCAACCCCACGTACAGGATTCGCTGCAGCGATTTCATCATCAGCGGATTCCTTTTATCATTATTGGTGTCCGCGGAACGGCGAACACACCCCCGGATCGAGCACAGTCGTTTTTGGATATTAGCAACGCTATCATATATTTAGCAACCGACTTTAAAGCACCTTCCCAAGTGTTTGAAAACTCAGGAGCCCCATGGCCAAGCTTGAGATACTCGAATTCCCAGACCCACGCCTTCGCACCGTAGCAAAACCGGTCGAGACGGTGGATGACGCGCTTCGCAAACTGATCGACGACATGATTGAAACCATGTACGAGGCGTCGGGAATCGGGCTGGCGGCGTCCCAGGTGAACGTGCACAAGCGGGTTCTGGTGATCGACGTGTCGGAGACCCGTGACCAGCCGCAGGTGTTCATCAACCCGGAGATCACGCCCCTCACCGAGGATCTGGCCCCCTATGAAGAGGGCTGTCTGTCGGTGCCCGGCTTCTACGAGAAGGTGGAGCGCCCCTCGCGGGTGCGCATCAACGCCCTGGACCGCAACGGCGAGCCGTTCGAGATCGAGACCGACGGGCTGCTGGCCACCTGCATTCAGCATGAGATCGACCACCTCAACGGCAAGCTCTTTGTCGACTATGTGTCCCGCCTGAAGCGTGATCGGATCAAGAAGAAGCTTCAGAAAGTACACCGCCAACAGGCCTGAGAACTGATTTGAAACCGCTTCGCCTTGCCTTCGCCGGCACCCCGGATTTCGCCGCCGTCAGCCTGCAAGCGCTGCTCGACGGCCCGCACACCGTTGCCGCGGTGCTCACCCAGCCGGATCGCGGCGCCGGCCGCGGTAAGAAAGTGCAGCCCGGGCCGGTGAAAAAACTGGCCCTGGCACACGACCTGCCGGTGCTGCAGCCGGACACCCTCAAAACCGACGAGATTCAGAACCAGCTGCGCGATCTGGCGCTGGACGCGCTGATCGTGGTGGCCTACGGCCTGATCATCCCCCGCGCGGTGCTGGCCCTGCCCCGGCTCGGCTGCGTCAACGTGCACGGCTCGCTGCTGCCGCGCTGGCGCGGCGCCGCCCCGATCCAGTGGGCGATTCAGGCCGGCGACCGGGAAACCGGCACCACCATCATGCAGATGGACGCCGGCCTGGACACCGGCCCGATGCTGCTCAGCGAGTCGCTGACCATCAGCGCCCGCGAGACCGGTGGCGAGCTGCACGACCGCCTGGCCGAGCAGGGCGCCCGCCTCCTGAGCACCGTGCTCGAGGATCTGCCCGGCTACCTGGAAAAGGCCCGGCCGCAGCCGGAGGACGGCGTCACCTACGCCGCCAAACTGACCAAGGCCGGCGCCCGGCTGGACTTCCGCCTGCCCGGCGCCGCCCTGGTCAACCGGGTGCGCGCCTTCAATCCCTGGCCGGTGGCCTGGGTGGACTTCGACGGCCAGCCCCTGCGGATCTGGGACGCCGAGGAAGTGCCGGACACCGGCGAACCGGAACCCGGCCGCATCGTCACCGTCAGCGACGATGGCCTGACCGTGGCCTGCGGCGACGGCGCCGTTCTCTTGAGTCGGGTACAGCTGCCCGGCAAACGCCCCATGACCGTGGCCGAGGTACGACGCGGCCACCCGGAGCTGTTCCAGCCGGGGGCCACCCTTGAGTAAGGCGCCGGATCCCCGGCTGGCGGCGGTGCGCGCCCTGGAGCGGGTACTGCCCGGCGAGGGGGACGGCGCCAGCCTCCGCGAAGTGCTTGCCCGGGGCGTGCCCGACGGCGCCGCCGGCGGCCTGATGCGCGACCTCTGCTTCGGCGTCTGCCGCCACCTGCGGCCGCTCAATCAGTGGCTCAACGGCCAGCTCGACAAGCCCCTCAAGCCCAAGGCCCAGGCGGTGCGCCTGGCGGTGCTGTGCGGCCTCTATGAACTGTGGTTCACGGAGCGCCCGGCCCACGCGGTGGTGAACGCCTACCCGGAGCTCTGCCGCCAGTTGAAAGCGGGCTGGGCCAGCGGCCTGATCAACGCCCTGCTGCGCAAGGCCGACGGCCTGGACCCGGCGCGGGTGTTCGCCGACTACGACCCGGCGGTGCGCTATTCACTGCCCGGCTGGCTGTGGCGGTCGTTCCAGCAGGACTGGCCGGAACAGGCCGACGACCTGGCCCGGGCGGCCCTGGCGCCGCCGCCGTTCACCCTGCGCGTGAACCGCCGCCAGCAGAGCCGCGAACAGGCCCTGGCCGCGCTCGGCGACGGCGCCCGGCCCGGCGATCTGTCGCCGTGGAGCCTCTACCTGTCGCCGCCGCGCCCGGTGTCGCAGCTGCCCGGTTTCGACAGCGGCGGCTTCTCGGTGCAGGACGAGGCCGCCCAGCTGCCGGTGGAACAGCTGGCGGCGCCGGACGGCGGCCGGGTGCTGGACGCCTGCGCCGCCCCCGGCGGCAAGACCGGCCAGATTCTGGAAGCGTTTCCCAACGCCCGGGTCACCGCCCTGGACCTGTCCGCGCGCCGTCTGGACCGGGTGCGCGACGCCCTGCGCCGCATCGGCGCGGAAGCGGAGCTGTTACAGGGCGACGCCGCCGAGCCGGCCGCCTGGTGGGACGGCGAACCCTTCGACGCCATCCTGCTCGACGCGCCCTGTTCCGCCAGCGGTATTCTGCGCCGCCAGCCGGACGTGAAATGGCACCGCCGGCGCACCGACCTGCCACCCTTGGTGGATTTACAAGCGCGCATGCTGGATGCACTATGGCCGCTTCTGCGCCCCGGCGGCCGGCTGGTGTACGCCACCTGCTCGGTGCTGCGCGATGAGAACGACCGCCAGATCGCGGACTTCCTGGCGCGCACCGACGACGCCGAGGACCGCACCGAGCGGCCGGCCGACGCCGCCCCGGTGGCGGCGGGATGGCAACTGCTGACACGGGATAACGGGCCCGACGGCTTTTATCTGGCCTGCCTGCATAAACGCGGGGCGGCCGACGACAACAAGGTGACCGACCAGCGATCATGAAGATCATCATTCTCGGTGCCGGCCAGGTGGGCGGCACCCTGGCGGAGAACCTGGCGGGGGAACGCAACGACATCACCGTCATCGACATCGACGGCGAACGCTTGCGGGAACTGGGGGACCGTCTGGACATTGGCACCGTGCTCGGCATGGGCTGCTATCCCTGGGTGCTCAAGGAAGCCGGCGCCGAAGACGCCGACATGCTGATCGCCGTCACCAACTCCGACGAGGTCAACATGGTCGCCTGCCAGGTGGCCTACACGCTGTTTCGCACCCCCACCAAGATCGCCCGTATCCGCACCGCCCACTACACCAGCCGCGCGGACAAGCTGTTCAACGAAAACGCCATTCCCATCGACGTGATCATCAGCCCGGAGCAGGTGGTCACCGACTACATCAAGCGGCTGATCGAGCACCCCGGCGCCCTGCAGGTGGTCAACTTCGCCACCGGCCGCGTGCAGCTGGTGGCGGTGCGCGCCTATTACGGCGGCCCGCTGGTGGGCAACGAGCTGCGCGAGCTGCGCAAGCACATGCCCAACGTGGACACCCGGGTGGCGGCGATCTTCCGCCGCAACCGGCCGATCATTCCCGAGGGCAACACCGTCATCGAAGCGGACGACGAAGTGTTCTTCATCGCCGCCAAGAACGACATCCGCGCGGTGATGAGCGAGCTGCGCCGCCTCGAGCACAACTACAAGCGGGTGCTGATCGCCGGCGGCGGCAACATCGGCTACCGGCTGGCGAAGAGCATCCAGCACCGCTACAACGTGAAAATCATCGAGCGCTCGCCGCAGCGGGCCGAATGGCTCGGCGAGCGGCTGGGCCACACCGTGGTGCTGCAGGGCCTGGCCACCGACCGCGACGAGCTGCTCAAGGCCAACATCGAGAACACCGACGTGTTCTGCGCGCTGACCAACGACGACGAGGCCAACATCATGGCGTCGCTGCTGGCCAAGCGCCTCGGCGCGCGCAAGGTGATGACGCTGATCGCCAACCCGGCCTATGTGGATCTGGTGCAGGGCCACGACATCGACATCGCCATCTCGCCGCAGCAGTCCACCATCGGCAGCCTGCTCACCCATGTGCGGCGCGGCGACGTGGTCAACGTCTACTCCCTGCGCCGGGGCGCCGCCGAGGCCATCGAGGCGATCGCCCACGGCGACGCCAAATCCTCCAAGGTGGTGGGCCGCGCCATCGAGGACATCGACCTGCCCGAGGGCACCACCATCGGCGCCGTGGTGCGCGGCGAGAAAGTGCTGATCGCCCATGACGACATCGTCATCGAACCGGACGACCACGTGATTCTGTTCCTGATCGACAAACGCCGCATTCGGGACGTGGAAAAACTGTTCCAAGTTGGTTTCACGTTCTTCTAGGGGACCCTGCCCATGCACTTCGCGCTGATCTCGAAGATTCTGGGCCTGCTGCTGGTGGTCTTCAGCTTCACCATGATGCCGCCGGTGGCGGTGGCCTATCTGTACCGGGACGGCAGTGAAGGGCCCTTCCTGGTGTCGTTCACCATCTCCATGCTGCTGGGGCTGGCGCTGTGGCTGCCGTTCTTCCGCCAGCGCGCGGAGCTGCAGGTGCGCGACGGCTTCCTGGTGGTGACCCTGTTCTGGTCGGTGCTGGGGGTGATCGGCGCGCTGCCGATGCTGATTTCCGAGGCGGTGCCGGTGGGCTTTACCGACGCGGTGTTCGAGTCCGTGTCCGGCCTGACCACCACCGGCGCCACGGTGCTGTCCGGCCTGGATGATCTGCCCCAGTCGATGCTGTTCTACCGCCAGCAACTGCAGTGGCTGGGCGGCATGGGCGTTATCGTGCTGGCGGTGGCGATCCTGCCGATGCTGGGCATTGGTGGCATGCAGCTGTACAAGGCGGAAATCCCCGGCCCGATGAAGGAGTCCAAGCTGACGCCGCGCATCGCCGAGACCGCCAAGGCGCTGTGGTACGTCTACCTGGCCATCACCATCGCCTGCGCGCTGGCCTACTGGCTGGCCGGCATGACTGTGTTCGATGCCATTTGCCACAGTTTCAGCACTGTTTCCACCGGCGGCTTCTCCACCCACGATGCGTCCATGGCGTACTGGAACAGCACGCCCATCGACATTATCGCCACCGTGTTCATGCTGATCGGCGGTATTAGTTTCGCGCTGCATTTCGCGGTGTGGCGCGGCAAGAGCCTGCTCGCCTACATGCGCGACCCGGAATGCCGTTTCTTTCTCGGCCTGATGCTCCTCTACATGCTGATGGTGGGCGGCGGCCTGCTGGTTTTCGGCGTTCATGAAGCCCCCGGGGAAGCCACCCGCCACGCGGCGTTCCAGGTGGCGTCGTTCGGCACCGGCACCGGCTTGACCAGCACCAACGCCGCGGCCTGGCCGGGTTTTATTCCGCTCTTGCTGGTATTCACCAGCTTTATCGGGGGCTGCGCCGGCTCCACGGCGGCGGGCATGAAAGTGGTCCGCGCCGCGCTGGTATTCCGCCACAGCATCCGCGAACTGCGCCGGTTGATTTACCCCAACGGCGTGTTCGCGCTGCGTTTTGGCAAGCATGTGGTCAACGATCGGGTGCTGCAGGCGGTGTGGGGGTTTGTCGGCGTGTATATTACCCTGTCGGTGATCTTCACCCTGCTGTTCACCACGACCGGCATGGACCTGACCACCGCGGTGAGCGCGGTGGCCGCGTCGATCAACAACCTGGGCGTGGGCATCGGCCAGGTGGGCGGCGGCTTCGCCAACATCACCGACGAAGCCAAGTGGATGATGACCCTGCTGATGCTGCTCGGCCGTCTGGAGATTTTCACCTTCCTGGTGCTGTTCACACCGCTGTTCTGGCGCCAGTAACTCAGGGTACGTCGAGCCGGTAGACGCGCTTCGCGGTGTCGTAAAACAACGCCTGCTTCTCGGACTCTGAACATTCCCCGGCCAGCCGCTTAAAGGCATTCCAAAGCACCGCGTAGGAACAGGACAGCTGGTCCACCGGGAAATTGCTCTCGAACATAGCGCGCTCCACGCCGAAGGCGTCCACGCAGATCTGGAACCAGGGCCGCCACAGGTCAGCCAGTTCCTGGGAAGAGGGCGGCCGGGGCCGCTGATCCAGCTCGAAGCCGCAGCTGTGCATGCCCAGCCCGCCCAGCTTCACCGACACATTGGGGCAGGCGGCCAGCGCCTCGATGGCGCGGCGCCACTCACTGAACACCTGCTCGCCCCGGCCGGCGTAATCGCCCACGCCCAGCACGCCGCCGACATGGTCGAGCACGATATTGGTTTCTGGAAAGGCCCGCGCCAGGTCGGTGAGATCGTCGATCTGATGAAAGTAATTCCAGCAGTCAAAGCTCAGACCCAGCGGCGCCAGCTCGGCGAAACCGCGTCGCAGCTCCTGGTCCAGCAGCAGGCCCGCCGGCAGCACCCGGCGGGTGGTGCGGATATTGGGGTCCGGGTCCCAGACGCTGGACTGGCGAATGCCCCGAAAGCGGCCCTTGCCGGCTTCCAGGTGGGCCTCCAGCACGCCTTTCACCGCCGCGCCCTGGCGCAGGTCCGTGTAGCCGACGATGCCAGTGCACACCCGCCCGCCGGTGGCGGCGGCCACGCCCTCGGCGAACACGGTTTCGCCCACCGGGCGCAGCGCCTCGTCGCCGTCGCTGTAGTACCCTTCGGAACATTCCACGAACACCGTGGCGCGCACGTCGTGGCCGGCGGCCAGGTCGCGCTCGATGTCATCGCGCAGGTAGCGAGGGCGCGGCGCGTCCCAAAGATGGTGGTGCGGGTCGATGATGGCCCGCTCCGGTTCCAGTATCGGCTCCTGGTGCAGGGCCAGCCAGTCCAGGTCCGGGGCGGGCAGGATCACCCGGCCGGTGGAGGAGGCAGACGTGTCGCGGCTCATTGAATTAGGCTCTCCCGATGGGTCGTTATTATTTACCCATCCAACATTAGCATGGAGTTCCCATGAGCGAATTGATCCAGTACCAGCGCGACGACGGCATCGTCACCCTCACCCTTAACAGCCCGGAGACCCGGAACCCGATCTCCGATGACGACATGATCGAGGCGCTGCTGGCCGCCCTGGAGCGGCTGGAAACCGACCCGGACGCCCGCGTGGCGATCCTCACCGGCGCCGGCAGCGCCTTCTCCAGCGGCGGCAACGTCAAGAAGATGGGCGCCGCCGGCGGCCTCAACGACGCCCGCCCGGCCAAGACCCGGCTCAACTACAAACAGGGCATCCAGCGCATTCCGCTGGCGTTCGAGAAGCTGGAAGTGCCGGTGATCGCGGCGGTGAACGGCCCGGCGGTGGGCGCCGGCTGCGACCTGGCCTGCATGTGCGACCTGCGCATCGCCGGCGAAAGCGCCTGGTTCGCGGAGAGCTTCGTGAAGCTGGGCATCATTCCCGGCGACGGCGGCGCCTGGCTGCTGCAACGGGTGGTGGGCTTTTCCAAGGCGGCGGAAATGGCGCTCACCGGCGACCGCGTTAAAGCGGACGAAGCGCTGGCCTGCGGCCTGGTGTCCCGGGTGGTGCCCGACGACCAGCTTCTCGACGAAGCCCGCGCCCTGGCTCAACGCATCGCCGTGAACCCCACCCAGGCGGTGCGCATGACCAAGCGGCTGCTGTGGGCCGGGCGCTCCCTGCGCCTGGACGCCCTGCTGGAAATGTCCGCCGCCATGCAGGCGCTGGCCCATTCCACCTCCGACCACCAGGAAGCGGTGCAGGCCTTTATCGACAAGCGCGCGCCGGACTTCACCGGCGACTGAAGGCGCTAAAGGGAACCCCAAAAAAAGCCCCGCGGGGTAGCGGGGCAAAAGGGGTCGAATCGCTCATCCCGAGCAAAAATCAGGCGATGTTGTTGACCCGCCGTTCGCCACGGAACAGCTGGTCCATCTCCCCCTCGTAGTAGGCTTCCACACGGGGGTTCATCACTTTCTTCCACAGCGGCGGCACCAGCGCCAGCACGTACATGGCGGCGTACCCGCCCGGCAGCTGCGGGCTCTCTTCGTAGTGGCGCAGCACCTGGTAGCGGCGCTTGGCGTAGGCGTGGTGGTCGCTGTGCCGCTGCAGCTGGAACAGCGCAAGGTTGGTGAGCAGGTAGTTGGAGTTCCAGCTGTGCGCCGGGGTCACGCGCTCGTAGCGGCCCTTGTCGGTGACCCGGCGGTGCAGGCCGTAGTGCTCGATGTAGTTGATCACTTCCAGGGTAAAGGCGGCCACGAAGCTCTGCGCCAGGAAGAACAGCACGCCCATCCAGCCGAACGCCAGACCGAACGCCACCGCGAACAGCGCGGAAATCGAATACCACCAGATCAGCTCGTTGTGGCGGCTGAAGTTCTTCTTACCCTTGCGCTCCAGATACTGCTTCTCCAGCTTCCAGGCGTTCAGGAAGTTGTGCTTGAAGGCACGCGGCAGGAACTCGTACAGGCCCTGGTTGTACTGGGACGAGGACGCGTCTTCCGGCGTGGACACATGCACGTGGTGGCCACGGACGTGCTCCACCTTAAAGCCGGCGTAGGTCACCGAGGAGAGCAGCAGGCCGCCCATCCAGTTCTCCAGCTTGGGATCCTTGTGCACGAACTCATGGCCCAGGTTGATGGCGATGATGCCGCCCACGGTGCCAATGGAGACAATCCAGCCCAGCTGGCCGAGCAGGGAGTAGTCGTTATTCACGAACACCCAGCCGGCGAAAAACAACACGCCCAGCCAGATAAAGCCCATCAGGAACAGCGCGCTGGTGTAGATGCGCTCCTGGCTCATGGAAGGCACCTGCTGGTGCTCGTCCGGGTTGGACGGGTCCTTGCCGATGATGTAATCGAGCACCGGAATGATGCCGAACACCACGAAATACAGGAACCAGGCCCAATAGTCCTGGGTGCCGGACTCGCGGCCGATGAAGGCGCTCATGGGCAGCAACGGCAGCACCGCCGCCCAGAAGGCCAGATAACCCCACTTCTTAAGCTTCAGCATCGTATCGGAATGCATTTTCGCGAACATGGTTCGTCTCCTCCCTGGCCGTGGTCCTCGCCAGGCTCTGTCTTTAGCCAGCAGGCGGTCGAGCGGACGGATCCAGCCGACTCAGCCATTACTTTGTCATTCTTCGATGGCAACATTAACAGCAATTCTTGAATTGTCAAACAACTCAATTCGTGACACAGAAGGAAAGTGCGCGGATAATAGCCGCCAGAACCCGGAGGAGCCCCATGTCGCTGAAAGCAGTGAGTCTCAGTGAACAGATCGCCGAACACCTGAGCGAGCGCATCGTGCGCGGCGACCTCGCGCCCGGCGAAAAGCTGCCGGAAGCGGAGCTCGCCAAAGAGCTGGATGTGAGCACTAACTCACTTCGAGAGGCCTTCAGACTGCTGGAAAAGCGTCACCTGATCCGGCTTCAACCGCGCCGGGGTGCGCGGGTGTGCGAGGTCACGGAAAGCGAGGTCCGCGACCTGTATAACTTCCTGTTTCTGCTGCTCTCCCACCTGGCCGCCCAGGCCGCCCGGGACTGGAAACCCGGCGAGATCGAGGATCTGGCCATGATGCTGCCCGAGCTGGAGCGCCACTACCGCAACGCCGACATGCCCGGCGCCCACCAGGTCGCCTTCCGCTTCGTGGAGATGGCCACCGCCCGCTTCGCCCGCAACCGCTACCTGGCCGACGACATCGAAGACCTGGTGCCCCTGCTCAAGCGCTTCTCGTACATCGCCCTGCAGGAAGACACCACCGAATTCGACATGTCACTGAAGATCTTCCAGCGGCTGCTGGAAAACGTGCTCGCCCGCAACGCCGAGCAGGCCGCCGCCGATATCCGCGAGTACGGCGACAACCAGTGCCGGCTGGTGCTGCGGGCTATTGCCAAGCGGGATGCGGCTTAGGGCTAGCGGCTTCCCGGTACACGAAATTGGCAGCTCAGGGGGATTCGTCCAGACTGAGGGAAATCTTCCAGCCGCTCGGCGCTATCGAGTCGCCCCTGAACAAAGCGGCTCCGCCATTCGTTTCGTCGATGCGAGGCGACGGCGGAGCCGGTTTAGGCTGGCAGTAGCGGGGTTTCGCCGTCCTGCCCATCGCTCCAGCTCATGACAGACGC